>Ga0105237_10001410_pt1 | contig 31781 bp, 24 predicted proteins | sample KBSC24metaG_FD_81520 | JGI IMG/M metagenome (GOLD analysis project Ga0105237, IMG submission 81520) | Corn rhizosphere microbial communities from Kellogg Biological Station, Michigan, USA - KBS C2-4 metaG | ecosystem: Host-associated > Plants > Roots > Rhizosphere > Soil | place: Michigan, USA... | reverse complement strand
TCCTGCGCAGAGTCAGATAAATGTGCCGGCTTTTGTGAGACAACAACTCACGCCTATTAACGGCGGACTCTCACCGCATTTCGATCTCGCGTTCTCACAAGCGGGCGGCCGGTTCATTTTTGGCGGCAATGCGGAAGTTATTTTCCGAAGCGAAAGAGACGGTTATCGGCTGGGCCACGAGCAGCGGCTGAACACTGATCTCGAGTACGTCCTGCTTCCGCGCGAATATCAAAAACCCGGCGGCGAATTGTTTCTGATTCTGGAAACGACGTTCGTTCATCGCGGAACGGGTCGTCTCAACAGCGCGCCCGTAGGCGGTAGCAAGGCAACTGAGTACTACGTCGCGCCGGGCCTGCAATACGCTGCTCGCCCACGGTTTGTGATCGAAGGCAGCGTACAGTTGCCCGTCATTCGGAATACTGGTCTCCTGGCCCTGCGAACTGATGCCAATGTTCTGCTCGGAGTGAAATACCTCTTTTGAAGACGCCAGGCTCGACAAAGCTAAGCGGCGCTAGCGTCGTGCTTCCGAAGAAACATTGAGAATAATTGAGGTCCAATTTATGTGCGGGAGTGTATCGATCGTTTATCTTGATCGCGATCACACACATGAATGGAGATCTCAAAGCGTATGAATCACCGCTACCTGACAATGGATGTTTTTTCCGAACGAATTTTGGAAGGTAACCAACTGGCAGTGTTTCCCGACTCGTCCGGAATCTCTGATACCAGGATGCAGCAGATCGCGAGGGAGTTAAACCTGGCCGAAACCGTGTTCATGGCTCCAGCAACACGCGAAGACTGCGCGGTCAGCCTTCGGATATTCACACCGGCAAGGGAGCTGCGTTTCGCTGGGCATCCTACTATCGGAACGAGCTTTGTCGTCCTTCAAGAGGAGCTCGTGCCACAAGGCACTTCAGAATTTATGTTAGAGGAAAAGATCGGTCCCGTTCGTATTCGAGTGGAACCGGGGACACGGCCTCTCATCTGGCTCACCACACCGCCGATAACATTCGGCAGGTTGTGCGATCCAGACCGTTGCGCGAAAGCCGTCGGACTCGACGTGAGCGATCTACTGGACGTCTCTCCGCAAGTCGTGAGTGCGGGTAACGAGACACTAATGATCACTGTTCGCGACAAAGAGCAGGTTGATCGAGCCTCGTTGGATAGCAGCGGCGTGCCGTTATTGAAGACTGAGGACGATCCTCCGTTACTCGTAATGGTCTTCAGTCCGACTCGCGAGGGAGCTTATTCTCGCGTGTTTGGTCCTGAGTATGGCGTCCGTGAAGATCCGGCAACGGGAAGCGCGACCGGCCCACTCGCTGCGTTCATGGTCCAGAATGGACTCGTCTCGTCTGCGGCAAACACGCGGTTTATCAGCGAACAAGGCGTAAAGATGGCCCGTCGCAGCATTCTGCACATTCGGTTAAATGGCGAAAAGGGTGTGAATGGAATAGAGATCGGAGGTTACGTTACTCCCGTCGCGGAAGCCACGATGACGCTTCCCGATTGACTTAAATAGAGCCACAAAAAGGCACAAAGAAGCACACAAAAGAATTTGGTTAACGCATTTCGGGTTTTCTATGAGCCTTTTGTGTGCCTCTTTGTGCCTTTTTGTGGCTATTAGCGACTCGCTACACGATCGAGAGGCACGGCTCTGGTGTTTCCTGCAAGACACCCCTGATTATCCGGAGTCCCTTTTCAAGCTGAGCTCGACTTCGCGGCGCGCCGATGCACACACGCACCGCATGCGGTGGTTCCTCTCGGCCCGGCACGAATGCCTCGGCGGGTGTGACCAGCACACCGCAACGTCGCAACTGTGCAGCGAATTCGTTGCTGCGCCATGGCTCCGGCAAATGTAACCAGAGGTGAAAACTCAACGGGTCAGCATCGAACTCAAATCCATCGAGGATCTCGCTCGCCAGCAACTGTCGAGTAGTCGCCTCGGAACGCTTCTGGTCCATCAGGCGATCGGCAGTACCATCGCGAATCCATTCCGCAGCGATCTCTGCCATTAGCGGCGCTGCCATCCACACCGTCGCGCGCAAAGAAGTTGCAAGCGGCTCTACCATGCGCTCGGGAGCCACCAGATAAGCAATACGCATCCCCGGAGCGATACTCTTTGACATGCTTAGAATGTAATAACTGTTGTCGGGCGCGAATGAAGATAGTGGCGGAGGTGGACCAGGCAGCAAAAAGCTGTGCACGTCGTCTTCGACAATCGCCACGTTGTGTGCCTTGGCGATCTCCGCGATCTGTCGACGTCGTGCTTCATGCATGACCGTTCCCAGCGGATTTTGAATCGTTGGTATCGAGTAAAGAATCCTGGCAGAGTCGTGCTGCCGGCACGCTTTGTCGAACGCCTCCGGAATTATGCCTTCCTTGTCCGTCGGCAATCCTTTAAGCCGCAAGTGGAGAAGATGCGCAAGATTCTTCATGCCGGGATACGTGAGGCTTTCGGTGAAGACCGAGTCACCGGGCTTTGTCAGCGTGGAGAACACGACCGTCATCGCGTGCAGGGCTCCGCTGCAAATGATGACTTGTTCTACATCGACTCTTAATCCGGAGCGCGCGGCCCACACCGCACCTGCCTCACGGTGTCGCTCTAGACCAATCGCGGGTTGATAAGTCATCATCGCCGAGAGCCCCGGCCGCGTAGCCAAACCGGTCAGCGTCCTGGTCAGCGCTTGTCCCAGCGGATCGCCCACGGAGAGTGGTGGGATGTTGAAGCTCAAGTCGATAAGCTCATCCGGTTCGCTCGAGAGACGCCCAGAGTCCTCAAGAAGGCTCGGTTTTACAAAAGTTCCGCGTCCGGTTTCACCCACTAGCAACCCGCGTCTCGCCGCCTCGGCATAGGCGCGCGTGATCGTTCCCGTCGTAACGCCGAGAAGTCCCGCCAGGTCCCTGTGGGTTGGCATCTGGTCGCCCGACTTCAGGTGACCTCGCTCAACGTCTTCTGCGATTGCACTGACAATCGCCAGGTATCGAGGTCCCGGGAACGACTGCAGGTCTGGACTCCACATTGTCATAATAAAATTTGATTTGACAGGATAAATTGTCCTACTTATCGTAGAGACATTGTGCGGACAATGTCAATAACTTATAAATACGAAGAAATGAACGTTGTCCCGATAGACTGAATGGCATGAGGAGAAACAATGCAGATACCTCCCTTCCTGTTAGACGAATGGCTTAACCATTATCACTTCGCGAGCACACCGCCCGCCTTCGACCTGGCGTCGAGCACCGGTCCGATTTCGAGTACTCGCGACATTCTCGAACTGATGACGCCCGATCAAAGGGAGCGCTTTGATGAGATGCAGTTGATTTACTCCGCTGCGACAGGCAAGCGACCCCTCAGACAGGCTATCGGAGATTTGCACGGCGCCGGCGTGGATGAAGTTCAGATCGTTACCGGCGCATCGGAGGCGCTGCTAAGCTTGTTCTTTATTGCGGCTGAGCCTGGCGCGAACGTTCTCCTGCCGTTTCCCGGCTATCCGCCGACCGCCGTCGAGGCGCGATTAGTTGGTCTCGAAACGCGGTTCTACCATCTTCGACGAGAGAACGATTTCGCTATCGACCTCGACGAAATCAAAAACCTCGCTGACGCGAAAACGAAGTTGCTCCTGATCAACTCGCCGCATAACCCCACCGGCGCAACCGTCAGCGACGCGCAGATGCGTGAGTTGCACGACTTTGCCGTTGAGCGCGGTATCCCGTTCGTATCCGACGAGGTTTATCACCCGATCTACCATCACGAGGAGACGAGTTCTGCCGCAGTGTTGCCGCATGCGATCGTGATCGGTTCATTCTCAAAAGCACTTTCGTTGAGCGGTCTGCGCGTAGGTTGGATCATCGATCGCGATCCTGCGCGGCAGCAGCAGTACATGGATGCGAGGGGCTACTTCACAATTTCAAATTCGCCGTTCGCCGAAGAACTGGCACTGGTTGCATTGCGTCATCGCGACAACATTCTGGCGCGTACTCGTAGCGCTGCCGTTGCGAATCTCAGTCTTCTCGATCAGTTTTTTGCTGAGTGGGGAAGCGAGCTCGGTTGGGTGCGTCCGCGCGGCGGGATGGTCTGCTTCCCGTGGTTGAAGCGCGGAGGCAATGCGCGAGAGTTCTGTCGCGCTGTCGCTGAACGAGGAACTCTGCTTGCGCCGGGAGATTGTTTCGGAATGCCGGATCATTTCCGGCTCGGATTCGGGGTTACGGAAGAAGGTTTTGCAGACGGGCTGCAAAAGATAGCGGACCATCTGGCAACGCTGGCAGGCAAAGCAGCGAATGTATCTGTTTAGCGAGAATCGCTGGTCGCATTTGGATTCGTCCCATGTTGAACGATTCACCCAAAAACTTTTACGAGTTTGACTCGTTTCAATTGGACGCACGCCGGCGCCTGCTTTTCCACGAGGGGCAGCCGGTGCGCGTCACGCCTAAGGCCTTTGACATTCTTCTCGGACTGGTGCGCAGTGGCGGCAGGGTAATAAGCAAAAGTGAGTTGATGACTACCATCTGGCCCAACTGCTTCGTTGAAGAAGGGAACGTTGCGCAAAACATATTCCTGCTGCGCCGCGTGCTTGGAGAACGCAAGAACGAGCACAAGTACATCATCACGATCCCGGGAGTTGGTTATCGCTTCGCTCCTTATGTAAGGGAATCTGCCGTAAGCCAAACCATCCGTAAAGTCGCTCCCGCTGGTGACCAGAAGATTACGTTTATCGCGGTGCTGCCTTTCAAATCGATTTCTCAAAACGACGTGGCTCCGTCTTTCGGAATCGGAATGGCGGACGCGCTCATCATGAAGCTTTGCAATCTTAAGTTCGTCAAGGTTACGACTTTAAGAGTAGTCGAGATTCCCTGGCTTTCGAGCGAGCTGGAGATCGACGCATTGCTTGACGGACTTTATCAACGTGAAGGAGAGCACCTGCGGTTGTCGGTCCAACTTGTGAGTGGTGCGAACGGGACGATGCTATGGGCCGCGAAGTTCGACGCCGAGTTGACGAACCTCTTCGCGCTGCAAGACTCGCTTTCAGAGCAGGTTGCTAACGCGCTTGCAGAGAAGCTTCGTAGCCTGGACCAGCCACAGTTGTCTGTTGTTCGACAAAACCGGAAAGCAGACTTGCGGCGCTGCTCGTGATGAAAAGCTCATGACTCGCGATGGCCATAGCAACAGTAAATCCAGCTACCGGCGAAACACTCGCGATCTTCGAACCGCTTTCGGAAGCGGCAACGAAGGAGAAGGTGCGGCTGGCGGCTGAAACGTTCCGCATGTTTCGGCACACGTCGTTTTCAGAGCGCGCGGGAATACTGTTGCGGGTCGCGGAGATCCTCGAGACAAAGAGAGAAGAATTAAGTCGTCTCATCACGACCGAGATGGGTAAGCCCATTCGATCGTCGCGGAATGAGATAGATAAGAGTGTAAAACTGTGCCGCTACTACGCAATAGAGGCAGAACGTCTGCTCGCCGACGAATACATTCCCAGTGACGCGCAGAGAAGTTACATACGTTGTGAACCGCTCGGCCCGATTCTCGCAGTGATGCCGTGGAACTTTCCGTTCTGGCAGGTGATCCGCGTCGCTGCGCCGGCGATTATGGCGGGCAACGTTGTACTCTTAAAACATGCTTCAAACGTACCTCAATGCGCGCTCGCGATTGAGAGTATCTTCCGATCGGCCGGCTGCGTAGGAGGTGTATTTCAAACAGTGCTTGTTGGTTCGTCTAAAGTTGCCGCGCTGATTGCAGAACCTGAAGTCGCTGCGGTTTGGTTGACTGGAAGCGACGCCGCGGGCAGTTCGGTGGGAGCTCAAGCCGGAGCGCAGATCAAGAAGAGCGTGCTGGAGCTGGGCGGCAGCGATCCGTTCGTCGTGATGGCTAGCGCCGATCTCGCGAAGGCAGTACGTACGGGTGTCATGTCTCGCACGCTGAACAGTGGGCAGTCTTGTGTCTCAGCCAAAAGATTCATCATAGCGGAAGAGGTTTATGAAGAATTCGAACGAGCGTTCGTCGAGCAGATGAAATGCTTGCGAGTAGGCGATCCGCTTGACGAAGCCACTCACGTTGGTCCACTGGCGTCGCATGAAGCGCTGCGCAAATTAGAAGCGCAGATAGATGCGTCCCTTTCGGCAGGTGCTCGTGTTCTGTTGGGAGGACGTCGTGTTGGCGGGCGAGGATTTTATTACGCACCGACTGTGCTTATAGAGCTAGCGCCTTCCGCATCCACTTATACAGAAGAGTTTTTTGGGCCGGTAGCCATACTCTTTCGCGCCGCAGATACTGACGATGCGATTCGACTCGCGAATGACACTCCGTATGGGTTGGGTGCGAGTGTCTGGACCAACGATGAAGAAGAGTGCGCGCGCTTTGTACGCGAGATCGAGGCGGGCACGGTGGTCGTGAATGGGTTGGTGGCTTCAGACGCGCGCTTTCCGTTTGGGGGCGTGAAGCGTTCCGGGTACGGGCGCGAGCTTGGTGAGTATGGCTTGCGGGAATTCGTAAACCTGAAGACCATTCGGATTCAGGGAGCGACTCCTTGACACGATGAATGACGCTACCTAATATGCATTTCGGTAAGGGGCAGTAGCTCAGTTTGGCAGAGCGCCGCGTTCGCAATGCGGAGGTCAGGGGTTCGACCCCCCTCTGCTCCACCATTTGTTTTCAATGATTTACAGCCGCCGCCACGGGCGGCTGTTTTTGCCAACTGGCCAATACTTGGACACTTTTTCTGGCGCTGAGCTTGATCGCTTCAACTGCCAATCGCTTGGTATCCTCGACCGCCCTCACATAACGCATCGTCACCCGAACATCTGAGTGTCCGAGAAGCTGAGCGATCGTGAACGCATCGCAACCGGCTTCGGCCAAACGAGTTCCAAACGTCGCCCTTAGATCTTTCCAAATCAATCCTTCTATACAAGCCAGTTTGCAAGCTGTGCGAAAACCTCGTTTTGTTTCGCGCAAACATGATTTGGTTTTGGGACTGCTAAAGACATAATCATTTGGTGCTTTATTCCTGCACAATTCAGCCAGCGCTTCTCTGACGTCATCGTTCATTGGGATATCGCGGGGTCGTCCATTCTTGGTCTCGCGCGCTGTAACGATGTTCCGCAGGAAGTCCACTTGGTGGCGTTTCATCCGCAACTGTTCGCCCATACGCATTCCTGTGCCGAGTGCAACAACCACGGCAGGCCGTAGGTGAGCGCGTGGCCCACTGAGGTGTGCCATGAGTCTGGGTTCCTCTTCCGGTAGTAGGTACCGGTAGCGGAGGTTATCGAGTGTGAAGAGGTCCACCTTGCTACAAGGGTTCGATTCGGCCTTGTCATATTTAACCGCCAATGAATATGCCGAACTGAGTAGAGTCAGCTCGCGATTAACCGTCGCCGGTTGCCGCGGTGTTCCCTTCTTAGTTGGTGTATTCATGCGATCGTTCTTGAACTTCTCTACTGACTGAGCCGAAATCTCTCGCAAAGTTTTTCCCTCGAAGCACTCTTTCAACATAGGAAGCATGTAGGCATCATCTCGCCAGGATTTCTTGTTGGCTTTCGACCAGGGCAGATAAACTTCGTCGAGAAAAGTTGAAAGGAGATCCTTCCCCTTCTCCTCCAGCCCATGTCGCTTATCAAAAATCTTCTGCTTGGCTTTGATTTCTGCTTGTTCTGCGTCCCACTTGGTGCGAGCTAACGGGACAATCTTCCGATGCCGCTGTTTCGTTACACGATCTCGGAAGTAGTACCCGTAGCTGATCGTTCCATTCTTGTTCTTAACTTTAAAGATCGACATTCGTTCTCCTTGAGGTTGCAGCCACGAAAGAGAATGGCGGCATAGTAGCACCTTCAAGATCTGTCGTCATTTGTTATTTCCGGCCTTGGTCCATGCGATGATCTCATTAAGATCAAAGCGCAAAATGTTCGAGCCTGGCGGCTTGCGGTATGGGATACGGTTCTGCGCAACCATCTCGTAGATCGTCCGAGGTTTGACGTTTAAAAACGCGGCCAGTTCAGAAACGTTCAGAAGCGGTGGTCGACCATGGTCGAAAGCGGTCAAGTTGGTAGCCATTTTCTTACTCCACTTGCGGTAGAGATCCCAATTTCATTTCTAATCTTTTTATGCGCATGTGAAGAGTTGATCGGTTAATACCTAGCCGTCGTGCTGCCTTTGTTACGTTCCCACCGACTTGGGCAAGTTCTGTGAGGTATAAGTCAAGCTCTTGACGTTTGTGCAGATGTCGCACGGTGGTGGCTCGGCTATTTCTCAAGCAATTCAGTTCTTTCGAGAGAATGATCTCGCGAAATTCGTCAGACTCACATGAGCCGTTCAATTCAAGAGCAAAGCTGATATCCGCGCCCGACACGAGACCAATGCTTGGAGGATTGATAGCCAATCGCTCGATCAGGTTTTCCAACTCCCTGACGTTTCCGGGCCATGAGTAATTCTGCAGTAGGGCGAGTGCTTCTGAATCGAAGCTAAGTGGTCGGACGAGCTTGGTACTATCGACGAGCCTGTTTAGTAGGACATCAATGAGAAGAGGTAAGTCGTCCAAGCGATCGCGTAAGGCGGGAGACCGAATCGAAAATACGTTAACGCGGTAATACAGATCTTTGCGGAATCTTCCTTCTGCAACTTCTCGCCTGAGATCACGATTGGTTGCCACCACAACTCGAGCATTGAAGTTAATCTCTTTCGAATCTTCCGAGCCTACAGGCCGAACTTTGTGTTCCTGCAGCACGCGTAACAAGCGCACCTGCATTGATGACGACATTTCTCCAAATTCATCCAAAAAGATAGTCCCCTTACCCGCTGACTCAAACATGCCTTTCTTGTAAGTAGTCGCGCCGGTGAAAGCACCCTTGACGTGGCCGAACAGTTCAGACTCCAGTAATGATTCGGTAAGAGCTCCGCAATTGATCGCCAGGAATGGTTCTCGTTGTCGTTGACCGAAATCGTGAATCGATCGTGCAATCAATTCTTTTCCTGTGCCGGACTCACCTGTGATCAAAATGGTCGAGTTGCAATCGGCCGCTCTGAGAATTAGTGTCTTTAGGCTACGCATCAAAGTGGATTCACCAGATATCCGAAGGTCCAATTGCGAAGAGCGAGAATCTTCCTTTTGATTGAGATCTCCAAAACGGAGTGCACGATCGCTAAGCCGCGGTCCTGCGAGCGGTCTAAGGTGATTTGAATTTTCCTGGCCTAATTGCATTCGTGTCGCAGTCGGCGTGATGTATCTAAGATAAGGTAGCCGTCCGATCCCAGTGATCATCTTTCGGATAGCAGATTACCTCCCATCGCATGGACCAGCCTGCAGAATCAAAATTTTAAGTGCTAAGCGTTGAAATGATCGGTGTATGTAAAATGACAACAGTGTGTGTAACTTACAACCCCCTTTCCCCCTTGCTCTTCTCAGTTACTTCGTGAAATACGAACGCGTATTTCAGCGTCAAAAGCCGGGTCTTCGAGCATTTATCATCAACTCTATTCGGCTAGGAAACTATCGTTTGCCGTATTCTGCAAAGCCGATGCCAGTGCAGACTAGCGAATGTTTTTACGTCTAATTTCCCTACGTTCGGATGGTAGTGTTTTACGGGAGGAGGTCAGGTGGAAGCAGGAGGGACCGTAAGGACATCTGTCGCGAGCATGAGATCAGCGATGCGACTTACTACCAGTGGAAGTCGAAGTACGGTGGCATGCAAGCTTCAGACATCAAGCGCCTCCCGAAATTCTTGTTCGGCCTCTGCAGTTAGATCAGCGTTCGCGTAGAAAACTCCGAGAGCAAGATGTGAACCTTTTCTTGAGTGTGTTCAATTGGTCCAACTTCCACAGATCTCTTTCCATTTTTACAGCCTGTCACAGCGACTAATGAGTTTCCATTTGACATCAGTGTGCCCTCTTACGATCTCGAATCTTACCAACATTGACTAATGTATCTGCCATATAACGCCGAACCAAGGAATCGTTATCGCGCAATGCAACGACGAATGAAGAGGTAGTCTCCTTTAGAGTCTTAGCTAAGTGGAATCCGCTATATTTTGCGGTCGGTTTTAGACTGTAACCCGCTAGCGTCTTCGCAGCATTGCGACGCACCTCCACATCGATATCTGTTAGAAGCTCGCTCAATGTGTTTATTACTGCCGATATTTCCTGGTTACTGAGAACGTTAAGATCCAAGCTGTCAAGAGCAACGGCAACACTTTGACGAATAGTACCGTCCTGAGTATCTCGCACGATTTCGAGTAATTTCGAGACTGCAAAGCTTATGATTTGCTTATCCTCGGAATTTAAGATTCTTATCAAGGCTGATTGTGTGTGACGACGAACAGTTTTGTTTTGATCTTTTAATGTCTGAATCAGCAACTGAGTTACTCCAGGCAGCGCGCTCAGGCTCATCCGGCCGATGTTTCCTAGTGTGCCTATGACGTTTGCTCGAACAATAGGATCACCATGTTTGACACCCTCAGCAAGGAGAGGGATCGCTGATTCATCTTGCAAGATCTTAAGGAACGCGCCACCCACATAGTCTTTGAGAACAGCATCATCATCCTGCAAAGCACTAATAAGTGCGGGGTAGGCATCAGAGGCCTTCGGTTTCAGGTTGCCAAGTGCGATCGCCGCACTGCGGCGAGTAAGGATATCTCCATCGTAAAGTGTTTTAATTAGTAAGGGAATGGCACCACTCGCCTCAAGGCCTAGATTTCCTAGGGCTAGGGATACGTGGCTTCGAACAATTTTGTCGTCGTCACCCAATGCCTCAAGAAGTGCGGGCACTGCGCCTTTTGCTTCAGACCCAATTTCCATTAAGGCTTCCGCGGCCGCTCTCCTTACTGAAACACTGTCGTCCCTCAAAGCCAAAGCAAGGGGCTCAACCGCAGCGTTGGCTCTTGACCCGAGTTTCATTAATGCGGTAGCTGCGGCGACTCGATCCTCAGGCTCGGGTACACTCAGACTAAAGACTAAGCGTCTTATACGCTGAGCAAGTTGCGCTGCTTGAATAATGTTCGGATCAAGACCAGCTAGTTTTGTGAGACCATCAATGACATGGAAAGGTAGCGTTATTTCAGATTCTTTAGCTATACAACAGTCTCGGGTAGCCATCACGAAGCCACTTATCGCTGCGGGCGCCCCGTGCTGCGCCAAGGCGTTGTTTAAGAAACGATGCCACCGCTCCTCGTTCTCACCAAATGTTTCCAGCAAGTGAAGCCCTGCCAAGTATTCGGCAAGCGGATCCAATGTAAATCGGATCTGATTTTGTTCGACTCCTACGGTCTTAATAATTCGGAGTTGCGACTCCAGATGTTCGATGATCTCTTTAGCGTCTGTTGTTCCGCCTAGCTCCTTCACAGCCACGTCCTTAACTGCAAAGCCTGATCTATAAGTGTGCTTGACACACTCCCATGCTATGACTTTCGCCGCCAATTGAACCGAGCGGTTATCATAACGATCGTGACTAGCCCTATTGATCTCGTTAAGGTACCTGAGCATCAGTTCAGGAATATTCTTTGGTAGCAAATACTCTGAGGGGTTCTCTTTTGAAGCGATCATTTGCTCAGCGTACAGCTTGGCAATCAGGACCGTTAGGAATCTGTCTCCAACAATTGATGATAGGCGACTGCAAGCGTTGAAATATTCGGAATCATCAAACAGATCGCGTTTTTGCCGTCGCTGCAAGTACAACTCCATAAAGGACGAAAGACGCGAGCCCTGAATACGATGGGTGGTTAGTATTGTCTTAGGTACCTCCTCAAGGTGTTCATCGAGGCGCGAAGTCACAATCAATGCGGCTACGGCAAAATTCGGACTGCTTGGGCTAATGCTCTTGCGAGTCGGCTCGTCCAGCTCTGATAGACCGTCAACAATGATTAAGATGCGTTTCCTTCTTAAGAGATTCAATAACATTGCGTCGGATACTGCGCCAGGTTCGTCAATAATTGCTTTTAGTCGACCGCGAATCGTTTCAATGAAGGCGTCTTTGCCTTCAATCGTTTCGGTATCAAAGTTATGTTCGATTAAGACCGGAATCATAATATTTGCGCTAAGCCGCTCTTCTTTAGAGTTTGCCATTGCCCATCTAGCACACTGACATGCCAAACTCGTTTTGCCGGCACCTCCTTCCCCCGTGATTAATAAGCAAGACCGATTTGCGGTGAATGTAGACTTGATGTCTGCTGCAGTAATCGTATCCAACAAAATGCCATCGAGCGATACCTGAATATTCACGAATATTCTTCTTTCTTCAAAGGTACCGAGGCGTGAAACATTCTTTCTCGCGGCACCAATATACTGACGCACCCACGCATCCAAGATCCGCGAATGGTAATGAAAGAAACCAACCAAAAGAAGATATCGAAGTGGCAAACTGAACTCGAAATTTTGAGCCTTTAGCCGTGGCTCGAACGTAATTGCGTTGTTAATCTTCCACAGCCATAGCGGACGAAAGAGAAGAGCAGTAAGACAAAAGAACAACAGACAGGCATAGGTAGCAACGATTAGGCTGCTATAAGGATGATCACGAACGTAGTGCAACATACCTTTGGCTTAATTGAGAGGACCAAATCTGTCGTGAAGAGCGATGAGTCGTGGCTAAAAAGAGCTAAAAACGCGGGTTATCCAGAATGACACCCTGAACTTGTGGCTCTTCTCTCCGGCTGCCTCTCATATGTGACGAAAGAGTCAGCCGAAATGGATTTGTACCTTTAGGGTAAAATAGGTTGAGTCTGAAAGCAAGATTCTGAATTGACCCACTGAAAATCGACTCGAAAAGTAGACACTGCCGCGTCGAGTAGAGTTTTACATGAGGCAATAGGCGCGGCAACTACAATCTGAGTACTGCGGGAGTTGCGGTGTTTTAATCTCGTTTCCGCTAGGACGTATCTGGAGCTTACCCAAATTCCTCACGTCTTTTTGGTCTTCCTGCCCCCCCAAGTTGAAGTCCCAAAGAATACAATGTAGTGGAATGGAGGCCAGCCGCCCTATTTTTGAATTGCCGGCTTACTGTAATGTTCACTTCGACTGGTCTAAATGCACGCCTAGCTCAGTAAATGGGCGCACGCTCACAAGCGCCACATATTCAGTCACTTACAAACGAAAATTTTAACGTTGACGGAAAGGTTGACGGCAAGTAAAAGATCGGATCCTGATCTCCTCTTCGGGCAGACGTCGTTTACGCCCGTGGCGCTTCGGCCGCTTTCAAGGATTGTGATGACAACGTCCTTGGTCGATTGCTCTTCCGCATCGTGAGCTCCTCACGCGTAGTCGGCTGTGAGTCAGTGCCGGAAGTGTAGTTCCACCGGCGAACCAACTGAACGAGAGTGAACGAGCATCAGAAACAGCTAACTCGCGATGCTGTTCCCTGTGCATGGTCGTTAACCTTTCCATTAACTCTTTGAGTTGTTGTGTTGTATTAGTTATGTTGCTTATCCCCAACATCTAGGAAGTACCATGATGCAACAAATGTCGGAAGAGACTAAACAGGCTTTGAGCATTTATGTTTCTCAAACAGGAACTATCAACACCCTATGGAACCTCTTTCTGTTAGTCGGACTAGCAATGCTAGGCTATGTATACAAAGATAGAACTTTAATGGACGATTGGAACGTTAAGCTGGGTTTAACGATAGGCTTTGCGGTGTTTGCATTCGGAAACAGCGCGGCGATTTTGCGATCCCAAAGAATTCTTGTTGCAGCGACCGAGTACCTGAACAAGGTTAACGCTGGCGGCGATGATTCTTTCAATCACCTTCTGAAATCTCACTCGGCAGTAAGCGTTGAGAGTATCCGGAAGGCTCATATCCTTTTCACGCTATTGACTCTAACGGCCATGTGGCTTCCAAATATCGCAAAGGCTCTATTTTGAAGGAAAGAATAACGCTGAAACGCGAACCGCGTCATGAACAGCGGGATTCACTTACACGTTAGAGAGTCCTTGTGACCTCCTCCCGAAACACGGCGAAAATAAATAGAGAAAGTGGGCAATTGAGCTTCTCCCAATTCCGCTACCGGCCTAAAATGGAAAAGTTGGGCCATTGAGCCTGCCCCGATTACACTACCAGCCTAAAATGAAAGAAATTGGACCATGAGAGTGTTGTTGGACCAGGGTTAGCACCGTTACGTGTCGTCGCTATCGGCGAAATACCAACTCCAGACATAAGCAGTAGCGCTCAAGTCATCGATGACTTCTCCGGCAGTGCTAATTACTAGTCTGTTCCCGTAGACGTCCTGAAATTCGAAGGTAAAGTGAGCTAAACCTGTCCAGACGCATTGATGATCTCATGATAACCCTTCTACCAGAAGTGAAGACCGTTACCGTATTGGAGATTGGGATCGCCGCCATAGGACCAGTGATTAAGCCTAGGTTGCCAACCGGCGTCAACCAACTTAATCCCGCGCTTCATCATATGTTAGTCCTGCAATCTTAGGAGTGGGTGTGTGCCTTAGCCGACGTAGGCTGCAAAAACTCGCACCGCCGTACGGGAACGCATATCGAGGGACTTCAGCGATCGTCGGTGCCATATGCCAGCTCTTAAGTAACCTTGCGGCATGCTATTCAAGAGGGTAAGAAATTGCTCCAGTAAGCGGGGGTTGCGCTCGCTCAACACGATCACGACCCTTTCTTTTTGCTTCGTATAATGCATTATCTGCAACAAGCACCAGATCCTTAGCCGTTCGCGCAAACGATCCGAACTCAGCAACGCCGATGCTGGCGGTTATTTGTCCTACTCCGGATATCTCGTCCCTCTTAATTGCGCAGCGAAGTCGTTCCGCGATCTCGATAGCTGATTCAAGCGGGGTCTCAGCCAAAATTACACCGAACTCTTCTCCGCCTAGTCGCGCAGCGAGGTCTGTGGGTCGTGCAATGCCTCCGAGCTGTTTGCCGATTTGCTGTATAACTTGATCGCCTGCTTGGTGACCATAATTATCATTTACTCTTTTGAAGTGATCGATATCGATAACAAGTAAACTGAACGGAGAGTTCGTTTCTCGAAGCGTTCGGGTTACCTCAATTTCCAACTGACGTTCAAAACGCCGACGGTTTGCCAGACCACTTAAGTGATCAGTAAACGCAGCTTGCTCGCAAGCGTCAAGGTAAGATTTGAATTCCATGAGTGTGCGCACCCGCGCGAGTAGCAAATCAAGATCGGCTGGATCAGCAATGTAGTTTTGTGACCCGCGGCGCCGGTCGGGTGAATAGCGCGCAGTAGTTTGCAGAATAACAGGTATAAACTTCGTTCGAGGATTTGATCGGATCTGCGCTGCAAGTTCGTAGCCATTCATTCCTGGAGCTGTATCGACAGCAATTATGAGATCGGGCTGGAGAATCGTTGCGGTGTCAAGTCCTTTCTCAACATCACTCAAACCGATGACCTCATACCCCGCGCTCTGACACGCTGACTTGATCAGATCCAGTTTATCCAAGTTGTTATCTACAATCAGAATATGCGGAGGTGCCATCGATGAGATTATACAATCATCGCCCTCCTTCCGGTGCGCTCCACGACTGCACTTCCCTGGTCCCATGATGCAGGAAGTCGTCCGGCCATGAGCGAGAAAACTGTGCAACGGTAGAACGGTCGACTTTGTACCAGGCCGGCAGTATGACTTTGTGTCCTCCCTTAGCTCTTCCATGGTAGAAGATTTACAAACCGTTCGTTAAAGTATTTACGTAACCTCTTACGTTTGGAGGACGTAACTTTCTATGAATAAGCGGCTATTTTCGTTTTTAAGAGACCTTGCCAAAACTCGCGGCCAAATGTTCTACCACCCTGAAGGCGGAAACGACAGGGAGTTGGCCATTTTTCAAAGCGAGATTGATGAGATTAGAGATTTAGAACGAGCGGGTCTTCTTGAGATTATTGGAACCCCTCATCGGGAATCGATGTCGGGACACAGCTATATAGATTTGATAAAAATCGAGCTAACATCAAAGGGCGTTACGTGGGTTTGGGACCAAGGCTCTGAAACTCAGGGGGCGAACGATCCGCATCTCGATCGACTGGGAAAACTGTTCAAAGCCGTTAAGGGCTCACAAGACAACCTCATTGATCTTTCTGATGTGCTTAAAGATGAGCGGATGGATGAGAGTGATGTTTGGAATGAAGCGAACTACATGGAGGGCGAGAACTGGGTAACTATTGAAGTTGATGAGGCACCCGCAGTTCGATTGACGCATAGAGGGATTAAAACAGCGGAGAGATATCTCGGCCGCACAATCCACTCTCTTGATTCGAAAACTCGATCGTATCGAATTCTAAACATCGAAGACCATCGAGAGTTACGGGTTTTTTTGTGCCACTCATCAGACGACAAACCGGCGGTGCGGGATCTGTATGAAGCATTATCATCGTACAAAGGTATCGATCCATGGCTTGATGAAATTGATTTATTGCCGGGACAAGATTGGGATCTAGAGATTAGAAAAGCCGTTAAGCGAGCCGACATCATTCTAGTATGCCTTTCCGAAGGTTCCCTGAGTAAGAAAGGTTATATTCAGAAAGAGATCAAATATGCTCTTGACGTGGCTGATGAACAACCTGAGGGTTCGATCTTTCTGATCCCGCTCAGGCTTGAAGAGTGTGTTGTACCTGATCGTTTAAGAAATCGACAATGGGTGGACTATTTCTCGGCGAGAGGGCATAAACGGTTGCTAAGTGCGTTGCAAAGTCGCGCTAAAGAGATTGGTGTCACGATAAGCATCGCTGCTTCGTAAGCTGGACTGTCGTCGTCAGAGGTTCTCTCACCGAGAGGTTGGCTCCCGCCACATTCGTTGCGCGCCGGTGATTGTGACGTTTGCGTTACATAAGGTTTTCGCGCGCAGAAGTGAGGTAAACGTGTCCAACATGATCGCCTCGAAGACCTGCTTTATCTCTGCTCCGGCAGGTACCGATCTCAGTGTACTCCGAACAAAACACTAGCAATTTTCCCGTGCTGAGCCTTAAGCCACGTTCGCAAGCGCGTTGCTTTGCCGCCTTGAGCGGCGGCGGTTGTCTTCGGGCGACGCTGCTTCACTCGATGATTACTCCATTTCGAGCCGATCTTGAGGGCAAACGGGGGCCATCACGCGAAGATACTTTGCTACTTGGCACCGCGAATCGAAGGCTCGCGGCTCAGCTTCAATCGCAGCAGTTCGAGCGGACCTTCGGCGGCGATTATCTCTCTGCGGAGTCCCAACACTTTAACTGCAAACGAGTCGTCGAGTTCTTTACGAATGCTATCGACGTCAATTTCATTGAGAGGCTTTAGCTCTTTGTCACTCATAGAATCGAAAAGCTCGACAGCCGCCCGAAGTTGGCGACCTGTCAGTTTCGTTACATCCAAGATTGGCAGGGTTAGTAGTTGAGTTTTACCTATGCTGCCGCGTCCCGATTGCTGTTTGTTCGCGTGCCACCAATAGAGCAGCATACCGAATGACGTGTTGGCCCACAGTACCAAAGCCTTCTCTAACTCCGGAGATGAAAGACTCAACGACAACCAAGCGCGACCTCCAATAGTTCGGCGTGGTGTGAACTGCATTCCTGTTGACTGACTATTAAAGCGAAAGTCGCGATTGAAATGACAGTGTGACGCAGTCCTCCAGACGGCATCAACCTTGAGATTCGCCATGTCTTGCTCTCTCTGTGTTCGTGCGCGTCGCGGTATGCCTTGGCTGTCTCCAGCGAAGGCCATCGTTCGTTCACGCTGCGCGTCGTGCGCCCAAAGCACAGGATACGTTGGGGCGGTATCCGGTCGAAGCGGCTTGATATCAAATGGCCCTCGGATTCCGCCCGAAGAGGTACTGCCGTTGATGTCGGCGTGATATGGACCAATCTCTGCGACTTGATCGATCTTGGTTATCAGAATGTCCACGCTATCGGATTCACTCATGCTAGGCAACCAAATCTTGGCTTCATGCGCGAGTTGATATGCAGTTTGGGCCAATGACAGATCCGCTATACGAGCTAAGTTCCATCCACTGGACGCCGGTAAAGGGGCATCGATCGCCTGACCGATTATGTCTTCGCCAAACTGAAGCGGAGTTCCCCCCAGTGGTCCATCTTCAAGTCGGCGAAGATTTCGTCCTGAGATCAATCGAACGATCTGATCTGCCATGCTAGCGCCTAAGAGGGGGTAAGCGGGTCTTTCGTTAAGCACAATAAACGTGGCACGTCTGCTGCCGCCCTGGGTCTTACGTCCAACGACCAAGCACTCACCCATATCGGTATCAGCTGAGAAGGATAACTCTGCTCCGTCAGCGCCAGCGATTGAGAGAAGCGCCAGATCGCTGTAACTTTTTGCAAGCAACTCGCGCGACTCTTCCCAAGCATCGCCGAGCATCAAACTTAGAGGCATGACAAGAGCCAAGATGCCTCCGGCTTTGAGTTTGCGATCTGCCAACACCAAAAAGATCGATGCCTCACCAGCATTACCGTGAGCACTGGTTCCCTCGGTCAATCGTTTCGTTGCAGCACCCATTAACCGCTGTTCTTCAGCCGTTGAGCTGAACGCTGCGAACATCGGGTTCGGAACGCCGATCTTTTCACCCTCATGTCCCGTCGCACGAGTGAATGGAGGATTCATTATCACTAAGTCAAACGACGAATGAGGCAAAGCCCGCCACGTTTCTCTTTCGGACTCACCCATGCCTTCAGCAGCTCTAGCTGTGATCGCCAAAGGCTCAAATCTTCCTTGCGGATCAATAAGGTCCAACGAACCGAGTAACACGTCGCCTTCTGGTTGCTTGCCGTAGGCAACAGTCAGAATTGAGCTTTGCTGGTATTTGATTGTGGGATGGGCTCCGGACAACATGGATGCCGTAAGATGCGCAGCAGCGGGCAAGACATCACAACCAATAAGAGCTTCAGACATCATCGCCGGGTGAAGTGCTTCGGCATCTCCGCCCGCCAACTCGTGCAGTTGTCCTATACGTTGATAAGTTGTCGAAAGTAGCGTTCCCGTGCCACATGCAAAATCAGCGATGCGAAGACTGCTAACATCACTAGCGTTGGACCACGATCCCCCCGCTGGCGTCGCTTCTGGCCTGATTGCCAATCCTGCTAATAGCGCCGCTGATGCAGGTGTCGTATAGAAGGCAGCAAGAAACTTTCGATCCACAATCAAACGTTGAAACACTGCACCAGTAAGATCGTGAGAACGCATTAACCTATTCTCCAGCAGTTTGTCTGCCGTGTCTGTCAACACCTCAATAAGTGGTTTGCTGTCGGCTGTTGGAATCACTTCGAGAATACGACGCGCAATGTCGAAGATGGGCCAATAGTTGACCTTGAGTATTTTTCGCCATTCTGCCAGTACAGCAGACTTTCGGAGTTGCCGTGCCCCTCGAAGTTGTTCTACAGACCTGACGCTTGATAACTCGTTTGGTCCACCCGCAAGTGTTTCTTGAAAAATGAAAGCGTTGGCAAGAATAGTTGCAGCCATGCGGCGGGTCTGCGTCCCGTCCTCTTGGTAAAGACTTTCGCTGATTTGGTGTATCGCGCCCGGATTTCTTTTTGCCATCTCAGCCAACATGCCGGCGCCCTCACTTACTCCCGCAACCAATTCATTCGCAGCTTGGTCGATCACGTCGGGCGGTACAGATGCTGACTGTGCGAGTAACGAGAGATCAGCCACGTTGCCGAGCAGCCAACCAGAACGTGGCCAGCGAGACGCTGTTAATGGGTCACTACCTGTGAAGAGCACCATTTCCAGAGTCCCTGAACTTGCCAATTCCGTTTGTAATCTTGTTCCTTGCCTTGTTCGAAGGCTGATAGGAAGTCGAACTGCAATCGATGAGAGGATGTTTCTTCCTGTAGCTCGCAAATTCTTACCGAGACGCGACACTGCTTCAACTTCAACCGTCGCAGCTGGCAACAGTTCCGTCTCGATCACTACGGGCGAGACGTTCGGTTCTAGGACAAGAATATCCGGCCGCTCCTTGCTGCCTCTGATCATTCCCGTATTCTCAGATCGAACGATCTCAGAGTCGCGCCAAGCGCTTCTTGTAATTCTCAATGCTGCGGCGAGAGCATCATTGATTGTGTGTTCAGTTGTTGGCATTTACTGATTTCCCTAGCGACGCGTGAGACGTGAACGAGCGCTCGGATAATAGCAGTGTCTTTGATAACTGTTTAAGAGAATTTTGAGAGGTCTCTTTCACGTGTGAACGAGGGTGAGGGAATTAGTGCGGTCGCTCTGTTAGCTGCTGCCCTCCATATCCTGCCGTATTGCCAGGCACCGACAATCTAACCAAAAGTCACCATGTAAGAAGTGTTGCATCAGTAAAAAGATGTTGCATGGATAGTTTAGCCGGTGATATGTTCACCGCCCAGCAGAATCTTTTTAACGATCCTGTGAGCGTGGTGATTTGGCTCGGGGGTTGGACCATCGTCACTGTTCTTTTAATAAGGTTTGTGCTTTGGTTTTCTTACCACGTTTTCCGGTAGGGTTCTTCTCAGTTTTTTATCTCGGCCGTCAGCCGCACATCCTTTGAAGGGGCTCCGACTCTGTAAGTTGGCAGTTAGGAATAGAACTATCGCAAGGAGGATAGTGAGACGCTTCGTGGAGGAACGCTCCTCAGAGGAATCGAGTTAAAGGAGCGAAGACTATGCCTAGTTCTAGGTTAGTGTCAAGATGGTCGCTTTGACTCTCCGACTACTCGGAGTTTCCATTCCACCTGGCAAATTGCCACATTGTCTCGCCCAATTTAGATTCATTCCGAAAACACTCTTGGGCGAGCCGCTGAAGCGCAGGCGTTGGATGCTCCGAAGTCAAGGCGAAACATAGCTTGCAGATCGTCGCTTTGAATGAACAGCCAATAGCTGCCGTCTGCATCCTTGTTGGCCCATGCGTTTTTCAGATACTGAGTCGCAGGCATGGGAGTGCCCCTCCTCTTTGTACTCTGTGCAGATCTAGTGTGTCACTTAGAGAAACGCCTGTCGAGGTTGCGCGGGCGACAGCCTCAAGCTTCTCAATTGGCTATTAGACAGCCTGCAAATCTCTAAACGTGACTTCCAGATTGTCATAGAGAATTTGCTCTATCGGGCATCCTGCGAGCTTTGAATAATTCCACAGCACAGTGACCAGCAAATCATCTTCATCGTTCTCATACGCAAGAATCTCCGCGCCTGTTCGTGCTTCCGACCAGTGGCGCGATTTCATCCGGCGTCAATCCTAAGTGCTCGCGGATCGTCTTTAGCTTTCCGGTATGCGTTTCGGGAACGGCGGTAAGGTGTCGGGGTGGGGCATTGTGTTCACTGTCTGCGTTTGCGGCGACGCACTGGACTGCGCTCCTTGAGTAGATCGGGATGTCGGTGTTGAATGATGTAAATAGGATAGGTGAGACCTAACATGGGTGCTGCATGTGTAACGCTGCCGTTCGCTTCGACGAACCCGCCGTTCTGATCGCGAGGCCCAGTAATTCCATTTCACGTAGTCGCTTTCTTGCGGTTGGGCGTGACGCGCCGCAAAGCTTTTCGGCGTCTGTTGAGGTAACGGTCAACCTCCCTTAATTTCTTCAAGAGTGGTCTAATGTGTCCGGGAATTGATGAGATCGCCACGTGTGTTATCAATGCTATGTCAGACTCATCGATCTCTGTTCTGCCGTCAATCAAAGCATGTCCGCGAGCTAGTTCTTGAAGTAGTCAATAACCCGCCAAGGTCCTTCCGCAGGCGCAGCCGCGACAGGTTCACACTCATTCTTCTCTCGCTCGTACAGGATTTCAGCGCGGCCTTTGACGAGAAGCTTTGCGCTCTGTGTCAGATCCTGTAAAAGATCTGCTGGAAAAAGAATCGACTCAGGCTCAACAGTACATGTCCGCACTACATAGAACTTCTTGCACAGTGAAAACTCGCATCACAGTGCGCAGTTTTTGGTAGTTCTTCCGCTAATCAAGCGCCGGATTGCAATTTTTGCGCTTTCTGCTGACGTACACGTTCGCATCGCCGAACAGAGCCAAGCTTATGTATCTTTCAGTAATATCTTCCAACGTCCGAACATCGTTTTGATTGACAATAACCCGCGACTCTACGCTTTCTTTTCCAGCGTGCACCAACAAGTTCCGCATTTTGATGAATTGATTAAAGGCCGTGATGTCTTCTTTCCAGCCCGGGAGAGCTGCTCGAGTTGCCCATTCGGCGAATCGCAAAGCTAGCGGAGGAGGCGGAGGGCTAAGGGCTGTCACGAATTCTAGTAGTACGCTGACTTGAGTTGTTGGGTTTTGAGATTGAAGGACCGCTATGAGGGCTTTCCTCTTTTGATCCCAATCAACCTTCTCGCCAACTGGCAGATTTGGTATGACGCACTCTAGTGGTATGAATAGCGACACGAATCGCAAGACCGCATCTTCAGCGGACCATGCTCGCAAGAGCCAAGCCAAGACTTTTGACGCCCGCTCCAAGGTCCATCCGGTCGTTAGTCTTGGTATTTTGGTTCTAATAGTATCTAAATCGTTATCGGACACATCTAGTTCGAAGGATTCAGTAACTGTAACTGGCAGACCCATACTAAAAGAGTATGGACCACCGTTGTCTCGATAGGCGTAAACCTGTTCTGTAATCGGTGTCCTCACCAAGAGGTAGTGAAGGCGTAGTCCAACGATTCCGGCAACGAGATCGAGCGCCCGAGTTAGCTTAGGTCTCTCTTCATTCGCCTTACGGAAGACTTGATCCCGAGCTCCCTTATCTTGGGCGTGAAAGGCCGCAGCAATCGCATCGTTCAGTTCAATAGGCCGTACCGCTACGAACTCCGTATAGAAATCAGTCGGGAATCTCTCTGGTGAGGGCACGACGAATTCACGCGAGTTGCTTGCTCCAGCATTGGCATCCTGAGACTCTCGCGGCCCAACGGTAATAGTTCCTATGAGGTGTCTTGGTTTAGGTCCCAAGTATACCTCTACTTCAATTGAACCGAGGGGAAATGGCAATAGGAGTTCTTCGCGCCCACTAAGAGAAAAGCCGTCGGCGTTATATAACCTGCCGAGTCCGATACGAATGGTCTGCATTTGCCGGTCTCCTCACGAGCGCTGTTCCAAAAACCTAAACTTCAACCCCGAGGCTCTGGTAGCCTTTTACGAAATAGGACGAATGAAGAGATTCATCCATCGATGATTGTACGATGCTACGAATGCATGCTTCGATCATTAAGCGAGTGAAAACTTCGTGAATCGAACGAGAACAAGTCGGCTAATGCACACACGAGTGGCAAGAGCAAGGTCCTCGAGAAAGTTTCAAAGGCGTCAGAGGTATCTTTGACGGCCTGCGGGCGACCTTCTGCTTAGGAGTCGGATTCACAAACCTGTTGTTTTCAACAGTTACGAAAAAGCTTAACAAAAATGCATGTGCATGCGTTGCATATTGTGCTTGAAGTGTCTAGTTGTAAAGAACTGCGGGACAACTGCGGGACAGATTTGGACCAAGCGCACCACTATGAACTGTTAACAAAATCTGTCATTGTCACATTCCTCGTTCCTACGATCGGCCTGTAAAGATCAGACCATTCGCATCCGCTTCCTGCAACGCATAACACCGCCGTAGTCCCTCGACTGTAAGACTTGAGTTCTTAAAAGAGTGTTTCCCCCGGTAGAGACATTGGGACACGAGTGGGTGCCCGAACGCACACCCGAAGGGGCGGAACGACGTGGAGCACTCGAAGTGAAGCGGAGAGTTGTGCGGACGGGCTCTCGTGGCACAATCGTCTCTACGGGGAACTGATTGAATGTCTCGGGCGGAATGAACGAAGTGAAATGGAGGCCGTAGCTTTATTGGGTTTCTTGTCAGACTTTCAGCCTGAAGTCCGAACCGCTACTTTCAGCGCCAAAGTTGTAAGGGGAGAGTTTCACGTCTGCCCGTTCAAGCTTCAACGAACCATTGTCGGTGGGTTTTGTGTGGCAGGCTGAATTCGAGCGTCACACGTCACGATGTGCTTAGGCGTCGAGCACCTTAGAAACGGTAGGTCTCTGGGGCTTCGGGTTGTACTTATGCGTTGAGCGCTTTCGGCTAAACCCGTGTTATCGAAACCATCCTGAAATGATTTGCCTTCCGATCCCATTAGCAGTAGAAGAGAAAGCGGTCTTTAGCTCACACTAGCTCTCCAGTTGTTTCAACGCAATAGTAATAACGAGAGGCGAAAAACAGGAGTTAGCGAACTGGCTCGCACTTACCCTGTCGCCTTGCTGAAGAGGTAATTTCCCAAGGAGTCACCAATGGTTACAGAACGAGCTAAGGTTTTATTCATCGTTGCACAAGCGTCGCTGTCGGCTGGTGAAGAGGCGATCAGGAAGCGTGTAACCCGCTCTTTGGGCTACGACGTCGACATCAAGGCCACACAAGGCGTAGCCATAGCCGCGGAGGATACCAGAGACAAAGAACTGATCATTATCTCGTCTTCCGTTAAGGACCCGAGTGTTGGCGATAGGCTGTGCGATGTAGCAACACCAATTATCGCTTCATCCAAAGAGTTGTACGTTAGCCTGCGAATGAGCGGGCCTGCCAACGTCGGAGTTGCAGCGAGAGAAACTGAAATCGACATCAATTACCCGAAGCGTCCTGGTCACGGCATGATGGCCGACATGAGCGGGGTTGTAAAAATCTCAGACGAACCAATGGAGATCTGCTGGGCGACCAAACTCCCTAAGGACTCAGTCGCTATCGCCGCTCTACCCAAGTCCGGGGAAAAAGTGCTCTTTGGATGCCGGGTAGCAACCCCCGTGTTCGGGCAAGAAAAAAAACCGGATCCGACGAATTTCGTTGCCAGGCGCGTCGGGTTTCCGCTCGACTACGGCATTGAACCAAATCGGGAGGAGGCGTGGAGGCTCTTCGATGAAGCAGTGAATTGGGCCGTCGGTAAGATTAACACCAGACAATTCGATGAAGTATTTCGAGAGGAGTGGAAAGAGATTTACACACGTCGCCGCCAAGCATATGGACCATTGAAAACCGGATTCGATGGAAAGAATGCGCCTAACAACCTCGTCGGCTTAGCGTTTTCGGGCGGTGGCATTCGCAGTGCCACATTCTGTCTCGGTATTTTGCAGGGACTCCATGAACTCAACCTTCTTCGCATTTTCGACTATTTTTCCACTGTTTCAGGAGGCGGTTATCTTGGAGGATGGTGGAGTGCCTGGCTCAGCCGCCCGGAAGACAAGCGGAACAAAGGTATCTTTCCTGCTTCAGAAGAGATCGAGCCGCGGCGTCTGGAACAGTATCGGTGGAGAACCAAAAGCGCTAAGGTAGCCGAGGGTTCACTCTCGGCAGGCGACGATCCGATACATCACTTGCGCCTCTTCGCTAACTATCTGACACCTCGTACGGGTAGCTTTGGCGGCGACACTTGGAGAGCAATTACCGTAATAACACGAAACCTGCTTCTCACGTGGCTGATACTGTTGCCATTACTATTTGCTGTGGTAGTCGCCGCGCAGTCGTTGTTCATGATGCGCGAGGATGCAAAATTCTTTCACACGCACTGGTTCAGGTTGGAGAGCACGGTCCAGGAAAGACAACGCGCGGCAAGCTTGATTACTGACGAAAAGGCCCTCAAGGTCTTCGACCGTGAAATTGACATCGCGCTGGGTCGGCTTAGGAGTGAGTATCACAGTACCCTGAAGCAGCGGGCTCTTTTTATCGCGAAGTTGTTGGCCCCCTTCGGCGGTTGGATTGCGTTACTGATCGGGTCTTATTTGCTAAGCAATGCGGGTGTTCCGCTGACAGTCAGAATCAAAGATTGGATCTTTACAGAGGATAAGAAGAATTTTCAATGGCACTTCGGAGGAAAGAGGATAGCCCATTGGCTGGGAATGCTGGGCGCGGGCGTGATTGTTTTTCTATCCACGCTGCTGGTGTTCCCAGCAAGTCGCGGATGGTTTTCTCAGACAAATAGCTGGCTCGATCTGCTGGCGACGAGGCCAGCACAACTTTTTATCCTGTGGGCAATCGTTGGTCTGAGCCTAGTATCAGTTACACTGCCATGGCGGCGCCTCGAGCAGGATGCCGGCGACGCTAAGACTGAAGAGGAGCTACGCCGCGGCGTCTGGCGCAATAAAATCACCAGCTCGCACGCTCGACTGCTGGTCATTCTCTTTCTGCTCGCAAGTGTTCTTGTGTTTGCAGCCTACGGGCATGAACTATTCGACTATCTACTGCATGACATCACGCCGCGCACTGCATTTCTTTCATACGTAGCTAAAATCGGAGGGTGGGCTCCTTTTCTCGCAGCTATCTTCGGAGTGATCTTTAGTGCTGTGAACTCAGCTCCGACTGGCGGGCATGATAGCGGCGAACTGAAAGCACCTCCAGCCTGGCATAAAGTGATTTTCGCGGCCACCCCATTGTTCGTCGTGATCTCGCTTTTGATCCTTGCTGCCTGGGTGGCTCATGAGATTTCACGCTCGCTTCATGATATCGGGGGATACCCACGGCCGTTCAGCGCCATCATCCTTTTAGGTATTTTGCTCGCGCTCTTTTTTGCTGTCTTTGAAATCCGTTGGACATTATGGGCGTTCCTGGTATTGCCCGTCATCACATTGGCTATTATTGGAGGAGCTTTCGGCGTTTACTGCTATTCGCTGCCTCAAAACTTCAGCAACTTAGCTCACATCAGAATCGTCCAATTTGCGGTGGCGTTTGGCAGTATTCTTCTTTTCAGGTTCCTGATAAGGGGCGACCGGTGGACTGGTGGCGTCAGGCGCTTTAAGTCGAGACCACTCGGCACGGTACTGGAGGGGTGGCCGGGCACAGTACTGCGGCTAGGGTCTTTGGTGCTGTTTGTTCTCGCAGGAGTATGGTGCCCCGCAAGGTACCTGGGTGCTACCGTGAATGCCCACCCCACTCTGACGCTGTTTGCGCTTTTCAGTATTGCGCTTTGTTTGTTTTACGCGGTAATCGAGATGCTTCTGGCTAAGGGTGACAATCTGCGCGCGATAAGTGTTCTGGCTGCTGTTTACCTTGTCTCTCTTCTCCTGCTACTCATCAGCTTTTATAGCGAGTCTGTCGCTAAGCTTCCGTTTATCTCCCTGGGCCTTTTTTCAGGCACCCTCGCGTGGGTGATTGCGTTGGGTTGGATGGCCGATCCCAACGCCCTCTCAATGCATGGTTTTTACAAGAGTCGATTGGTGCGTGCTTATTTAGGCGCGTCAAATCCGAAACGGTTGGAAAATCTCTATGAGATCACCGAAACAGTCGTTGGAGACGATGTACTGCTGACTGACATGAAGAATTGCGAGCGAGGAGCACCCTATCATCTCATAAACACAACCTTGAACCTTGCTGGCGGACGCGATCTGGCCACCGCGCAGCGTTCGTCAGCTATGTTTATTTTGTCCAAGCTCTACTGCGGTTCATTTCGCACGGGCTTTCAGCGCAGCAAACGATACATGAATGGGGGTATGTCACTTGGCACGGCTGTGGCCACGTCCGGCGCCGCTGTAAGTCCGGGAATGGGCGCCGGCAAGACTACTTCATCGCAAACGATGTTGATGACCTTGCTCAATCTGCGACTTGGTTTTTGGGCACCGACTCCCAGCGGCGAGAATTGGGAATCTCCTTACGCGCGGCTGTGGCCCTTTTATCTCCTGCGAGAATCTTTCTCACAAACGAACGATCTTTCGAGTTACTGCTATCTAACGGACGGCGGCCATTTCGATAATCTTGGACTCTATTCTTTGGTTGAACGTGGCTGCCGCTACATTGTGGCGGTAGATGCCGTTGCCGATCCGCAACCCTGCTTCAGCGATCTTGGAGCCGCAATCAGACGTTGTCGCATAGACTTCAACGCGGAAATTGATTTGGATATTACTCCATTCATCAAGTCGAAAGATCAGCAGTTCGCCACACAACACTATTCTGTCGGCAAAATCATCTATTCTGAAAAACATGCCAAACAACTAGGTTGGAAGGATACGACTCCTGAAGGCCGCACCGGCATTTTAATTTATATAAAGAGTTCGCTGCTGAAGAATGAAAAGGCGTTGCGAGCCGATGTAAGGCAATACGGCATCGAGAACTCGGAATTTCCTCAACAATCGACCATCGACCAGTGGTTCGATGAGGCGCAATTTGAGAGCTATCGCCAATTGGGAAAGCATTGTGCTGCAACCGTCTTCACTAAGGTCACACGAAAACAGAAGAGAGAAAAGTTGATTGAAACGACGCAAGGCCAAACAGGCTTCTGTGCTGCGGCCCAAAAGTTTCTTTTGGAGTTCGAAGAGCTCTTCTCGCAGTTAGGAAAGGACACGGCCATCGCTGATGACCAAAATACTCTTTCCCCTGACTCGATCGAACGTATTTTTGACTATATAAGACGCAACGGTGACGGAACCGCTCATGGAGACAAAGCATCCGTAAGTCTGTGACTGCTGTCAGTAACCGATCCTCCCTTGTCTTTAACTATTACTGTGAACTTCCGCCGCAGTTGCTGTTCCCAAACTTCTGCTGGTCCAAGCTGTCCGCATCCCAACAAGTCTTGTAGTTTATTCGTCGGGCTTTGCATGTAAACTTAATGGCTAATGATCCCATCGGCTGAATGCGCGATAGGTTTCCTGGAGAAGTCAGCGACGTTTGGTAATAAGGGTTTCGTTGCACACCGTATCGACACCGCTCGGGGCTTCGGGCTTGGAGTCTTTGATTTGAAAACACAGTTTCACCCTCGTAGGGATATTGGACCACGAGTGGGTGCCCGAACGCACACCCGAAGGGCGAAGCGGCAGCGGAGCATCACTCGGAGCGAGGGGGCGAATTGTGCGGACGGGCTCTCGTGGCACAATCGCACCGGAGAGGCGAACTATTAAATGTCTCGGCCCGAAATGGAACGAAGTGGAATGGGAGGCCAAGTCCTTGTTTTTACATTACGGATAAATCGTAATGTTCGCACATCTTCTGCCCTGCTAAATTGGTTCCTAGTCTTAATTTTTTATTTTTCCAACGACGACGAACGAGGACGAACTTCCAGGCAAGTAGTTGAGTTGACACCAGTACATCAAGGCGCACTCAGCGTATCCACAGACTGCTCAATCACCCGGATGCGTAAGCGCGCGGATCACCGACCTCAGCCACTAGGTTTTGTGTTCATTTTCCTAATAAGCGGTTAGGGGACGATTGTGACGGGTCTGCTACTACTTCAGTGTGCCCTATTGGCTCAGTAATTGAGTTCAAGGTCACAACTTGAGCGTTTTCAGTTGCTTACAAAGGTGAGTTTCAACGTTGACCCCAACGTTGACGCTGAGTCGGAATTTGGCATCATTCAGCCGTGAAGTCTTCCTCATCCGCCCTGCTGCTGTCCCAGAGAACCGATCTTACAAAGCAGCATTGGTCTATCGGTCTCAATGGAAGCCGCACGGGTGCGGGTTTCAACTGGTCTAGCTGCTGTTTTCGACATCCCGAACCTGATCTTGCCCAAGAAGAAGAAGGTGGGAGAGTTTCAGCTGGAGGCGGCCTTGATTCCGAGAGAGACTTTTGTAAGTTCATTGCACCCGGAAATCGTAACCACGAACTAACTCTGAATTCTACTTGTCTTTCGCGTCTCCAACTTTTTGAGTAACGTGACCGCCTGTGCCCTTGGGAACGTGAGAATCCTTTTGTTCTAACTTCCCTCGGTCATCTTTACTCCATTCAGTCTGGTGGTCGTGGTCCTTAGCACCGTGGTCACGATACTCAGTAGTATTCGCATGGTGTTTATCTTGATTTGCCATTTGAAATCTCCTTTATCTTCAATTATACGCCTGTCGGAGCAGTCATTAAAGTTAGGACCAATTAATTATAAAGATCAATGACTCAAAGTTTTCAGTATCAGAGAAGTTTACCGAAGCGCAGTCTAAGACGATGGTGGGTGTAACTATTCAATAAACGCCGAAGTGGAAAGGCCACCACGTCGTTCCAAAATCCCTATGGATATTCTTCACGGTCATGACCTTACGAGCCGACGGTCGGCACTGCCTGTAGTGAGATGGGAGAATTCAACTGTGAGCTCTGAGGGGTCGGCAGGATCCTCTGTCGTTTGCAGAGGCATTTAACCAATTGCTCAAGCTCACATGTCGTCGTTAGGTTTATTGGGCATGCGCGTTCGGCTAGTGACATTGGAATTTTTAACCTGGCTTTCTCACGCCGGTTTTACTTTTTTCTCTCGCCTTTCATCAATAACAGCGATAGCTCTCACAAGGTATCGCGCAGTATTGGCTTCAAACCCATACCACATCGCAAAACAAACTATCGATAAGCTTAGTCCCATCAGCAGTATCAGAGTTCGATGGTTTGTAAATGCTAAAGAAAAGATGACAGTGATCAGAACGACATTAATGAATGCGCCCCGGGCTATTGATCGCGGCTGCTGCGCATTACATATTCCCTCCCTAAATCCGACGAATAGAAAATTATTTTAGCTGAGTCTAAGTTTGGCTTTGAGATCTGCCGTTGAATCTTAGTTTTATCTCCTTCAGCCTCTTTGTTTCGTCGTTCGAGGGACGACGCACTAGCTGGGAGGAAGAAAGCAATGACATGGTCTCGCAGGAACTCGACGCTCGCTTTCGCTAGCCTATCGATGATCATTCCAACCACATAGAGACCTGGTACTAAGAGCAGCAGCCGCGCATCACTGATAGTGGGGAGTTGAACGTTGATCAGCTTGAAAACAGCCCATATCCAAATTAAGGAGAATACATACTTGACTAACCATTGCCCCGATGCTACGTTTCCGCTATGTCGCCGGAAGAATTCGCGCTCATTCTTTTGATCTGCACACTGATTCAGGCCGTTGGATCTATGCTCGAAGGCGGCGACGTGCTCTATAGATACCTCGCTCCCCTATTAAAAAAACTTAATCGGTTAACTTGAGTGTTAACGTCGATCCGTTGCCGCTATCCTGATCTGCCAACCACGCTTGCAACGCACGGCGGATTTCTGAATTTTCCTCGGCATCCAGATCCATAGTCTCCGTAATACAAAACACAGCGTGTAGTGCACCGCTTTCGATGCGTAGCCAGTAATCGCCATCTTCATCTTGGTCTACCCAAGCGTTCTTTAGATAGCGACTGGGGAAGTCTGCCACGGCATTATGCCTCACTGAAAGTAAATCTCATTTTCCATATGAGATCGTCGCTTGAAAACACACATATAAGCATATGCTTCGCGAGGAAGCCAAGGGAACAAACTTTGACATGAATTGGCCTCACATACCCGCCCAGAAGTGTGGGGCTCGGGGCGTCACTGCCTAAACGTGTGGTGAGGGGGGAATGACGCCCCTTCTTTGTCCTTATGCTGCAACTAGACGATTCACAATTGAAGCCCGAGTATGTTGCCTTCCTACAGGAATGGGCCAAGCGTTTGAACGTGACGGTTGAGGTTCTGATAGGCCGGATTCTAGCGGCAACAATTGACGGCCATCTCTACATTGAGAAGATACCAAACTATTGTCCCTGATCTAGTGAGTTGGGGGCATAGGGGCGCTACTGGCAACCTAAGTTGGAAACCGAGAACTTTAGGGAGCAAATACGGTAGCGCCCTTTACTTTTTGGCCGCTTTCTTTCGCGCTCGCTTTCTTCGATTCTTAACCCGTTCTTTTGCTTCCTCTTTTTCCACTTCTGATTTAGGAACGGCAACTACAGCGCGAAACAATCTATCGAATCTCCGAGCGACTATGACGCGAGGAGGCCTCGATGCGGAAGAGCAAATTCAGCGAACATCAGATCATCGCGATCCTGAAAGCGGTGGAAGCGGGACGGACCGTAAGGGACGTATGTCGTGAGCATGAGATCAGCGACGCCACCTATTATCAGTGGAAGTCAAAGTACGGTGGCATGCAAGCGTCAGATATCAAGCGGCTGCGTGAATTGGAAGACGAAAAC
>Ga0105237_10001408_pt1 | contig 31791 bp, 32 predicted proteins | sample KBSC24metaG_FD_81520 | JGI IMG/M metagenome (GOLD analysis project Ga0105237, IMG submission 81520) | Corn rhizosphere microbial communities from Kellogg Biological Station, Michigan, USA - KBS C2-4 metaG | ecosystem: Host-associated > Plants > Roots > Rhizosphere > Soil | place: Michigan, USA... | reverse complement strand
CTCGCCACGTCATACGCAAGGTCAGCAACAAGACCCGCGGAGACGTGCGCCGCCTGAAGACCACTCCCGCCGCTCTCTCCGAAAAGGACCAGTTTTTTGCTCGGTTCGGCCGAGTCGGCCAGGACCATGAGCGCAACGCGACCGGCGATGTTGCTGCCTGCCTTCACCTCCAGGTTCGCCGGCGGGAGCAAGCGCAGCGCCACGTCATCTGTCAGCCCTCCTTCGATTTGAAGCGCGACTCGGCAGTTTTCCGAGAACTGACCCAGCGTCTGATCGACGTGTCCAGTCGGATCTGCAAATATCTTCATTTCGAGACCCGGCGGTTTTGCATCGGCGGCAGCGCGCACCAGGAATCCGAAAAGATCGAGGTCTGCTGGACCATCTTCATCAGCATCATGTGTAGTCGCAAGCGGGAGCAGCGTGTCAAACACATCTCGTACGTTTGCGAAGAGAGCCTTACCATCGAATCCGTCGTCGCCCCAGCCATATGCGTCATGAAATACCGCGCGAGGATCGTTCAATAATTGGCTGATACGTTTCAGGTGGAGTCTCTTGCGCGTTAACGTGGTTGGCACTTCATCCACCGTAACGATAGTGGTGCTCAGCTCGATAACGGATACGAGTGAAAGGATTCGGCGCAGGAATGGGTGTGTTAATTCGAGATGGCCGATGAATGCGTAAGCCAATAGCCGTTCGACGAAAGTAAGCGCGAAACTCTCGAGGTCTGTTGCATTCGGCAGAGTAGCGGTCGCATGAACAAGATCTGTAGAGAGCTGGTCGAGAGCCTGGACTAGATCGTTGATGGCTGCGAGCAACAGGCGCAGCGCCTCCACCGTCGCGTGATCGTCGTCAGTTTCTCTGGCTTTGGAAAGCGCTTCAATTGCCGGAAACAAAGCTCCGGCGCGCTGACCAGCCTTTTCGAGTGTTTGCGTGAAAGCGGGGTCGCCTGTCAACTCTGGTGCTGCGTCAAGACCGAGCTCGACGAGCAGTGCAGCAACATTCTGCGGTGTGAGAGCGCCTTCAAGGCTGGAGAGGGCCAGGCCCAACTCTTCTGCCAGACTCTCGAGCGTTCCAGGTTGATCAGCCACTACGTGAAGCCTCCGCTGGAATCATGGGAGTCCGTGGGCCGCTCGATCGAGGATCGTTTTCACGGCATTTCCCTTGTTGTCGAGAATCGCATAATGGCGTTTCACCTCATCGTCAGGATCGATGATGGATGCGCCGAAGAATTGGCTGAAGAATTTCGCCTCGTTAAGTCTTGCAGTTTCGATTATCTGCTGACCCACCACTTTATCTAAATCCGCACTCGTTCCCGGGGCACCCCCGACAACCGTCACTGTCTTCAGCGCCTGGGCTGCAATAAAGAAGTAGCAGGTGGTGGTCTCGAAAGCGACGAACTTTACGATGTCGGATAACGAACGAGTGATCGTCTTTGCAAAAACGTTAGGCGCGGTTTTCTCGCCCTTAAAAAGGTCGTGATAAGCGTGATTGGGTAAAACTTCGTCGTAGCGAATTTCAAAAAGGCGGAAGCGAACGAAAGGAGTCAGCCCATGGCCCGCACCTTTGTCGCTTTGCCCGGATAGTTCAGTGCCGATCTCACGATCGATGTTAAGAGTGATATTCGTATTGCCGGGTGGCATGTCTTTATTGTCGCGCAGGAGCTTCCCGATGGAGCCACCTACTTTTAGCGGACTCACAAAAGCTTCTTCCACTACTTGCCGTACGGTGTTCATTATCAAGCAACGCCTGGCCGTCTCCTTCGCTAATTCCGCCGGGTATGTATCTTCCAGAAGTAGCCGGTTCTGGCTCTTCCGATGCGGGGCAAACGACGGGCTTTGCGTGATCAACGATTGCGTCACGGGCCGCAGATTTACGCCGGCAAACCGCGTTACATTTGCTATCGATGGGCCCTCTAGGATGTCATTCAGCGCTTTAACCAGAGCGGTCTGTTTTTGTGCCGGTGTCGCGGTAGTACTAGCGAACACTTTTTTCGTAGCCGTATCGATTTTTGAAAAGAGGAACTGTGAGATCGGCTTGGTGGCCGTATCCGTGTCACTTTGCAGTTTCGCAATCAAAGCAGCCGCATCTATGATTTCACTCTCGTCAAATTTATCCCCCGGTGGGACAGTATCGACAATGTCTTGTATGTGGCATCCCCAGATTCGAAAGCTGCCGGTACCGTGGAAACCCCGCCGGAATTCATCGAGTGCATGGGCATTCGCGGTGCCCGACTCGCCCATGTTCGGCTGAAAATCGATCGCCGCGCGGCCGTCCGTGTCGCCTGGAGTACGGTTGGTGGTGCTAAAGGAACTGGTATTGTTAAGGACAGGACCATCGACGAAGGCATGCGAGAAAATGCTCAGTTCGAGGACAGAGCCCGCGGGTGCCTTGCGGATCGAATGATAGACGTTGACGATCGATACGTTGGGCGACGGGTCGTCGTTTTTACCCCACGTCTTGGGATGGCTGGCCTTCGCGATGCTGACTTCATTCCACTCGACGAAGTTTTTCGGATCTTCGGTCGACGTCAAGGTTCCGAATTTTGTGACGAAAGAGGCGTCCAGTGTCCGCCAATTGTTGTCCGGGTTCTTTGCCAGGGGGTCACGTACTCGGTTTGCCATCGTGGCAAAGTCGTGCTCATAGATTCCTACCGTGGAATTGTGGGAAGCAAAATGGATAAATCGAAGAACGGTGGTGTCCGTAACCACGGCTCCCGTTTTTTTCCGGTTCTTATGAAAGATTCGGACGAGTTCAGCGACACGAAGCCAGGCACAGGCCGCAAAGGTATTGTCGGTTCCGTGCGGGACACCTCCCTCGGGACGGCCGCTGACTAGAAAGACAAACAGGGGAGGCATTCTGATTCCCTGAGTTGGGGGATCGGGCGGTTACGTAATTGGGGGATTCAAATCTATCTGAGTCGGGCGGCGATACTACCACCCACTTTCAGGTCAAGCAATAAAATTCCAAAGATATACTTTTCGCTGCGGGTTAAGGCATACTCCGGCAAAAGAGTATGTTGGATTATTATCAGGTTCTTGGGGTCAAGAGTACTGCCTCAGTAAAAGAGATCAAGGCTGCATACAAGCGGCTCGCGCGCCTGCAACACCCGGATCTCAACGGCGGCTTGCCGGAGGCCACCGAGTCATTCGTTCAGGTTTTACGTGCGCGAGATGTATTGATCGATCCACAGCGCCGCGCTGCGTATGACGCACAGCGCAATGCTCCAGTCGTGAATCCCACGGTCGAAACTTATGTGCGACGCGCACGATCCGACGCTCGCATCCAGAAGAACCTCGAAAAATTTTTGATGATTTGAACGGGAAGAGGCACGCGCGCTTCGACAAGCTGTCTTTCCGATCGTGGCGTTTCTTTTCGCGGCGTTCTTTGTGCCGTTGGTCCGTCCTCACTTGTGGCGTAGCTGCGGCTGGACCGGGCGTGCAGTGATATTAGTTGTGGTTAGCATAAGCGTATGGCATACCGTCTCGAAAATTTGGGCCGCGATCAAATTGCATACGCATGATGATCGAACGGTTGGAACAAAGCGGTGGAGTAGACGTCAGGCACTTCTTTTCATCGCGCTCGCCGCAATCGGGTGCGGGTTGCTGGGAACTCTAATTGGCATGTCTCTCAGCGACTCTCTGTTGACTGCGATGCCGATGTTCTTTGACCCATCGATTCGTCTGGAGCTGTTGCTGTATCCGTGGATTATGGTGTTATTGATCGATACGGTGTATTCGGTAAGCCAGAGAATCGACATCTGACCAGGTCGCTACCGCTCCCTGTACTGACCGTATCCAAGTCTGAACCGTAGTAACGTTGCGTTGTGACAGGGTGAACTACGTAATTCACCGGATTGACAGACAACAAACGCTGGCTTAGTGTTTCCCCTTCTCGCCCCGGAACAAGCTGGTCGACTTCCCCCACTTAAACAGTCTCAGGTATTAATCTGTCGCCCTTACGCTCAACCCCTCATCATGTGGAGAACCCTCCAAAACGCCTTTCCTTTGTTATTGCTTCTGATTCTCAGACCTCAAATCACTGACGGATTGCCGCAGAAATCTGTGTTCTCGATCATCCAGACTCGCGACGGCTATCTGTGGCTAACCACGTTCGACAAGAGCAATACAAAAGGACTCACGACTGCGCCTTATGAAGTCAAGGACGGAACGCTTTGGGCAGGCACAGGTAGTTTGACCCGACACTCTCATCGGCACACCACAACAAAGGAGAAAGCAAATGAATTTCCCTCAGCGGTTTTCACAACTCACTGGCGCGGCGCTAAGAAAAGTAACGCTCGCGCTGTTTCTCGCAATTCTCGGAGTCAGCGCCGCACTGGTTCAAATCAATACTGTAACCGCCGCCGACGAGCAGGTGCCGTGGACCGCCACGGGCACGGCAGTGGTCACGGCTGTGACAAAACTTCCTGGCGGCCTTACGCAGATTGACTTTAACGTTAAGGGCACTGCGACTCATCTGGGCGATGCGAGTGGTCCACTTACGCGCATTCAGGATAATCAAGGGAACTTTGGTTCCACTGCGGTCTTTGTCGGAGCCAACGGGAAGGACAGTGTGTTTCTCTCCGTCAACGGGCGCTTTGATCCTAAGGCCAGGAGTGGCGACAAGTGTCTGGTCATTTCCACCGGTACGTACACCGTGACCGGCGGCACCGGCGCCTTCGCCAACGCGACCGGCAGCGGAACAATCAGCACGCAGATCGATCTTTGCGCTTCTACTGCCACAGGGACATATACAGGGACGATCTCGAAGCCGAATACGAACTAAAGGGAACTTGCGCAGCAGTTCAACTCGGGGAAGTGGGAGTCACCGTGAACGATACTCGTCACGTGTGACTCCGCCCCCACCTTCCCACTCGCCGTGCGCGAATGGTGCATCAACACTGCCGCCGTCAATCCCGCAACCAACAGCGTGTTCACTCCGAAAGACGGCAATAGAACGCTTGGCTCGAGCACCTTGAATACATCGGGGCAAGCCACTTTCTCTGTCTCAAACTTAAACAAGAGCAACCATTCGATCACTGCTGTGTACGGAGGCAGCACCAACTTCCTTACCAGCACTTCACCGGTTCTGACGCAGACGGTGAATTAAGCGAAAGCGCCACGCGCATCCAGCATGCGCGTGGCGGCTTCTTCGAGTGCGGTCCGGGCTGGCAAGTGAGAAGCTAACAATGTCACTATGCCGGGTAGACGGCGTTGACCACCAGCGGCGTGCGCGGTGATCGTTCGCTGACACTACTGAAAGAACTGAGGACAGCCCGATGACCCAACTATTTAGCCCGATCACTTTGGGATCATGTTTGAGGACGGTCCGAGTTCCGGATTTTGTATTAACTGACACAATCCACCAACCAAACAACTCGCTTTCCAGACATCACCACGAACTTGTCAACTTTGTCTTCGTCCTTGATGGTTCGTTCGCGGAGGTTCTTAGTGGCCGAGAAATCTTTTGCACTCCGCGAAGTGTATTGCTAAAGCCGGCGGGCGAGGCCCATGCTAATCGCTATGGAACCAGGGGTGCGCGTTGCTTCTTGATCGAAATCCAACCCGATAAGGTAGCTTCTCTTGGATCTTGTACGAAGAACCTTCAGGAAGTAAGACACCTTCGTGGCGGTGTTTTTTCGACGTTGCTCGCTCGCGCTTACAAAGAATTTCGGCTGATGGACGAGGCGTCGACACTCGCAATTGAAGGACTCATGCTCGAATTGATGGCTGAGGTGTGTCGACAATCGCGTCACTCTCCGGAAACGACGTCGACTCTTTGGTTAAAAGACGCTCGAGACATACTCCATGCGCAGGTGCACTCGTCGAAAACGATCACCCTCAAGAATGTGGCGAGCGCTGTGGGCAGACATCCCGTTCACCTGGCCCGCGAGTTCCGGCGAACGTACGGGTGCACTTTAGGCGAATACGTTCGTCGCTTGCGAATTGAATTGTCTCGCCAAAAGCTGGCGTCATCAGATATGTCCCTCGCAGAAATTGCTTTAGCCTCGGGCTTCTCAAGTCAATCACACTTCTCGACAATCTTCAGGCGCTACAGTGGTATGACGCCGGCCGAGTTTCGCTCATTGCACCGCGACTTACGCTAACTGCATAAAAAAACGTTAATTCCATGGCAGACGAAATTGTTCGTCGCGGCGTACTCTGCTGCCTGTGAATTCTACGAAACTGAAAACGGTGGTGGTTGCTGTTTCAGGTGTGCTTTTGCTTGCCCAGACTGCACGCAGCCAGTCCATCATCGACGAACGTTTCCGCGAGCGCATTGACTCTATTTTCTCGGGTTATGCTCGACCAAATGCGCCAGGTTGCGCGGTAGGCGTTTTCAGGTCTGGAAAAATTCTTCATGAGCAGGGTTATGGGTTGGCTGATGTCGCAAACCTCGTCCCGATCACCCCATCGACTACTTTCAACATTGCCTCCACGTCGAAGCCTTTCACGGCGCTTGCCGTTTTGTTGCTAGTGAAGGATGGAAAGGTCGGTCTTGATGATGACGTGCGGCGGTATCTTCCTGAGGTGCCCGATTTTGGCCATACCATAACCGTCCGCATGTTGCTTAACCACACGTCAGGTCTGCGGGAGTTTCACAACCTCTTTTATCTAGCCGGCTGGCGTAACTCGGACGTTCAGACCATTGATGACGTGCTTTCGATGCTTAAACGTCAGCGAGGTCTGAATCATATTCCCGGCGCTGAATTCGCCTATAACAGTAGTGGATACACGCTGCTTCCCCTCATCGTGGAGCGAGTTTCACGCATGTCGTTCCGTCAGTTTATCGTCGACAGGATATTTAAGCCGCTGGGCATGACGCATACAGACGTGCAGGAGCGACTTAGTCAGGTGATTCCGCACCGTGCCACGGGATATTGGGGACATGACCCCGCGGAGTTGCGCACTGCGGCTCCAGTTAACTCATTCGCAGGACCCAACAACATAGTCACCAGCGTTGAGGATCTGGCGCGATGGGATGCAAATTTATACAAGCTGCAAGTTGGTACTAAGGAAATCCTTGATCAAATGACCACGGCGAGCAAGCTTAATGATGGCTCAGAATTTGGTTACGGTCTCGGTTGGACCATTGGATCTCACCACGGCTTGAAAATGATCAGCCATGCCGGCTCGGATTATGGCTATAAAGCCGAGTTCGTTCGGTTTCCATCAGAAGAACTTACGGTGACCGTCCTGTGCAATGCCTTCGACATCGCGCCGACGCCGCTGGCGCTTCAAGTGGCAGATCTCTACCTGCCGAAAGAGGAGCCGGCCACTCCGGAGGTTTCATCTCTGCCAAATAATTCGGGTGATGAGGGCAGGGAATTCGCAGGTCTTTACTGGAACGATGCCGGCATGCAGTCGTTCCGGTTCTTCTACGAACAGGGGAAGTTATTGCTGGATGGCGGTGGCGAAGGCCGGTTTGCGCTGCGACCTCTCGGAAACAATTCGTACCGCCTAATGGAAGCGCCGCGGCGGTACGTGTTTACGTTTGCTCGCGATCGCACGGGTATTGCGCTTGAAGTGGACCACGAAGGGTCTCCGCTGGCGCAATTTCGGCGCGTGGCGGAGCGAACACCCGATGTCACTGCTTTGCGCGCGTTCGAGGGTGACTATTACAGCCCTGAGTTAGATGTTACCTGGAAGTTTGTGGTGCGTAATGGAAAGCTCGTACTTGAGCGCAAATGGACCGAAGCAATCGAAATGCAATCAGTGTTCGGCAGCGTCTTCCTATCGCCCGAGGGTTTTGCACTTCAGTTTCAACGCGAGTCTGGTCCGAACAAGATGAGTGTTGAGATTTCCACTGAACGCGCAAAACGAGTTCGATTCGTTCGCGTCACACATTAGCCTCAAAAGTCAGGATTCAGGCTTGGATGAGGTCAGTACCGTAACGCGGTAGCGTCGGGTCAGTTCTCGAACATACGATACCCTAGCAAATTTGAGAGGCTCACGTACGACCCGACGCTACCGCGTTACGGTACTGACCTCATCCAACAATGATTTTCGACTTATGATGGCAAAGCTTTTCAGGACGGCTTTGCACAAAAAGTGGCAAATCTGATTTGTTTTCTCTGCGGCCTCTGCGTATCTCTGCGGCTCTCTGCGTTGAAAGGCCCATTAACGCAGAGAACGCAGAGATACGCAGAGGCCGCAGAGGAAAGACTTCCATCTCAACTCGATTTTTTGTGCAAAGCTTTTCAGGACTTACTTTTGGCGGCTGTGTAGTCCTTTAGCTCTTTTACCGATTGTTTGATCAACTTCTTTAATGTCGGTTTGTTAATGTCCGATAGCTTCTTGATGTACAGGCACGACTTACTCGTGCTGTATTTTCCCAATTGCTTCATCAACTCGGGAAACTTCTCGAAACCCATCATGAGGTAGAGCGTCAGGTCTTTCTTTCGCGGTGAGAAGCCAATCAACATCCAGTCGGCTTCGCGACCGCTGTCATACTTGTAGTGATATGATCCAAACCCGACAATGCTTGGACCCCACATCTTTGGCTTCTCACCGGTAACCTCTTCCATGATTTTCGCGATCTCAATACAGTCCTGACGTCTTGTCTCGTCGGGAATTTGGTTAAAAAATTCTTTGACACTTGCTTGCGTCGGTTTGGTTTTGAGTTCTGCCATGATCAGCTTTACCTGTTAGTTCTCATTCATGACGAAGTGCATCAAGTGGATCAACTCTCGTTGCCCGCAGAGCCGGAATATAACAAGCCAGCAATGCCACTGTCATCAGCATCAACGACACCGTCACGATGGTCAACGGATCGGTCGCGCTGATGCCGAACACCTGGCTAAGCAATACCCGTCGTAAAGGAATGATGGCGAGCAACCCGACACCTACTCCGATCGCTATCAGTATCAGTCCTTGCCGGAGCACGATTTTTAGCACATCGCGTTGTTGCGCACCGACCGCCATTAGGATTCCGAACTCCTTCGTGCGCTCGGTGACTGAATAAGACATCACACCGTAAATACCTATTGAGGCCAGCACAAGCGCGACCGCTGCGAAAATCAGCAACAACATGGACGTGAAACGCGGCTGCGACAACGTGGCAGCAATCACCTGGTCCATTGTCCTGATCTTGCCTACCGGCTGCTCCTTATCGACGGCCTCTACCTGACGACGCACCTCAGGCGAAAGGCTGAGCGGGTCTGCGGTGTTGCCGCGCACGACCAACGTCATACCGGGCGCGCTCCTTTGTTGGTAAGGCACGTATATTTCCTCGGGTGACTGCGTCTCGATCAGGGATGACTTGGCGTTACGAATTACCCCGACAACTTCGCAAACCAAACGGTCCGTTGTGTAGGTAATCTTCTTCCCGACAGGATTCTGGTTCGGAAAGGAGCGTCGAGCCATGCTCTCATTAATTAACATGACGAGTGGCCCCGTCGCGGTGTCGCGCTCGTTGAACATACGTCCTTGCACGAGAGGGATACCTAACGTCTCAAAATATTGTGGGCTCACGACGCGTATCCGCGCCCGCGGGTTTTGATTACCAAGATCTACCTGACCTTCGGGAAAGAATCGAACAGTGAGGCCGGGTTCATCCAGGTGCAATCGTGTTGTAGTACCGGCGGCAGTTACGCCGGGCAAGCTCTTAACCTTTTCCAGGAGTTGGTCGTAGAAAGCAATTTGCTGCCCAGGGTTGGCATAGCGAGTGGTGGGAAGAGCGATCTGCATCGTCAAGACGCCACGCGAGTCGAGGCCAGTGTTTAGGTTGCGCAGATGAAGAAAACTACGAATCAATATGCCGGCCCCAATCAGTAACACCAACGTGAGCGCGACCTCAGAGATTACGAGTCCCTGGTGCAGCCGGTGGCGGCGCCGGCTTCCGGAATCGCCGCGGCCGCCCTTTTTGAGCGACTCATTCTCGTTAGTTCTGGCTTGGAACAGCGCCGGGGCGACTCCAAACACTACGCCGGTCAAAACAGAGGCCACCAGCGTGAAGATCAGGATCCAGCCGTCCAGCTTGATCTCATTTGCACGCGGGATAACCTCTGAACCTAGCTGGCCAACAACCAGTTTCAGTCCGATAAAAGCCAGTAGCAATCCAAACGCCCCGCCAATGACGGAAAGCAGGACGCTTTCGGTTAGCGTCTGCCGCATCAAACGGCCGAAAGTCGCTCCTAACGCCTTCCGCACAGCAATTTCTTTTTGCCTGGCTGTCACTCGTCCCAGCAGAAGGTTGGCGACGTTCGCACAGGATATAAGCAAAACAAATACGACCGCACCCAACAGGAGTAACAGTGTCGAACGAATGTCCCCGACCAAAAATTCCTGGAGCGAACCCATTCCCATACCGTTCGGCGCATCGCTGTTTCCGGAATAGGCTTGCTGATATCGTTCGTTGGTAAGGTTCAGCGCCGCGCGAGCCTGCTCCAAACTAACCCCGGATTTTAGTCGTCCAAAAACAGCGAGATAGATGGCCCCACGCTCAATCGATTGAGGGGCTATCTCGTTGGTCTCATAAACTTTTGGAACCCATACGTCGATGGTTTCCTCGAAGAGCTTGAAGCCGGCGGGCATTATGCCGATTACGGTCAACGATTGTCCGTCAGCCGTGATGCTCTGACCAATCACGTTCGGGTTCCCGCCGAGCTGATTCTGCCAAAGTTCATGGCCGAGAATGGCGACTGGAGAAGCGCCGGGTTGATCTTCTTCAGGAGTGAAAGCGCGCCCATATGCAGGACCAACTCAGGTCGCGCGGAAGAAGTCCTCGGAAATATGTGCCCCCTGCACGAGGATCGGCCCTTGTGGTCCTATGACGTTAAAGTTGCGCGTCGTGTAAGCAGCAATCGCGTCGAAGGACTGTTGCTGACTGCGCAAGAAGGTAAAACGCGGATATGAAAACCCTGTCTGAGCGCCGCCGCGCTTCACATCCGATTCCCATAGCATCATCAAGCGCTCTGAGTCTTTGTAAGGCAACCGGCTCAATAAAACCGCTTTGACGATGGAGAAGATCGCCGTGTTGGCTCCGATGCCGAGGGCCAGCGCCGTAATTGCCACGAGGGCGAACGACGGGTGCTTCCATAACGTGCGCGCGCCGTAACGCAAGTCTTGCCATAATGTGCTCATCGTTTGTTCCCCAACCATTACAACTACATCATTATCCCATCGAGCATAATGAAGCTAGGGCTGGACGGCCGGCGGCGCGAATAAGGCATCATCCACCGCCACGTTTCGTTTGATCTCCGCAAACGTACGCGTCCAACTGTCGTATGTATCGATCGCCGACCGGCGGATAATGAATGGTAATTTCACGCCGTCCACATCACGATAATCTTCAAAGTCAGTCTGTTCGGGGATCGGCAGGACGGCGTGGTGATTAATAGCAATCCTCCTTCGCAAGAGGCCGGTCTCTGCATCGAAGTAATACTTCAAAGTTGTTTCCGGAGTCGACCTCTCCACGACCCACATATCGCGCCCATCAATTTTCTCCATATCGGCCGACTGCATTCCTGGCACTTGCGTAACCTTGACGGCACTGAACACTTCTTCCAAACCTCGCCGCGCGGTTGCTGTTTGTGCTGCCGCGAGTGTTTGGAGCTTTGTTCCATTCAAGACCCAGCCCGCATCGCCAGCCACAGCTTGCCGGATAGTTGTTTGTGGCAGAGTCATCACGCTAAGAAGTTTGTCAGGAGCAGACCAGGTGATTTCGTTTGGCCAGTTCCGGTTCTGCGAAGCCGAGCGCGTACCTTTCATGACGAGTGTTTTGGTCTCTGCCGCTTTCGGACCGACTGCCTGAACGTAGTGCGCGAATATCTCATCTACTGACGGTCGCGGGCGCGGCGCCACGGGCCCAATGGGGGCCGGATAAAGCAAGCCTTCATGTCCCGATTTGGCCAACGGCATCGACGGCACACCCTCGGGAGTTCTCTGACCGCGGTGACAGGTGTGGCAGGTTACTGCGTTCGGCCCGAAATCGACTTTATTTGATCCGTTAATCAATAGGACCATCTGCAACATGCGGCGGGCGGTTTGCTTCTCCGGCTTATCATCGCTCTCCCAAACCCAGTTGATTTGGTTGGTTTTGGGATCCCTGCCGTTCGTGACGTGGCAAAACGTGCAATTCTCGCCGAGCGACACGGCTATAAAATTCATGGTTTGATAAAGTTCTCCTTCTCGCAATCCTTTGAGCACCTGAATATTTTTAAACGTTCGCTCGGCTTGTGCACCCTGTGGTGTGAAAGCAGCTTCCTCCGCGCGACTCACCAATGTTAGTGAGATTGCGCATAAGAAAACGGCAAGTGTGATGAGAATGCGAACTCTTTTTTCAAGTGACATTGATGATCCTCCTCGCGGTCGTCAAGGTATCGCTTCGGGTGGCTTTAGTGTCAACACGTCCCGCCACCATCTTAGCCCCATCTTCGCCAGCGCATTCAAGCCGTTAAAGTCTAAGGTTTTTTCTTGAGCAGGAGTAAGATTTATCCGTACATTTCACCAAAGCCGCAGGCCCGGCGCTTCAAGTATTCACGTGCCTTTTTCTCCAAGTCGATAGAAACAGGGGTTGAGAAACCACTGTGTGTGCCCCACGCTTCATCGTCATACTACGTCGGGTAGTCCCAAACATCGGGCGGCAGCTTGTCCTTGAGCGATGCATACATGGCGTCGCGGAATAGTTTCAAAGCCGGATACGGCCGCAGGGCAATAGTGCGCTCCACAATCAGCCCCTGCTCGTTGTCCACGATGACCTCCAAGCTCTCGAACTTGTGGCCATCCATGGTCCCCAACCAGCGCAAGAGAGTGGTGCGCTCATCGAGCTTGAACTCTGCTGTATAGGTACCGGAACCTCGCGTAGAGCTTGACTGAGCGAAAATCGCCGCGCAGACTTCACGCCCCTCGATCGGCCGTATCAGGATCGGGCTGTTGAATACAATGTTTTCGGCGAGCAACTCGCTCACCTGGGCGGCTGTAGGTTTACCGGATTCCCGCAGTTTGCGTAAAGGATGCATTGCGCTTTTCTCCTCATCAGGTTAGCTCACGCTTTCGGCGATTAAGTGAGTAGTTGGCGGCAAACCCTGATCCAAGTGAAAGGATAGGGCTCGCTCTTCAATTTTTCGATCGGCCTCGGTCATGCGAATATGTTGCCGGAGATGTTCGCCCCATGATTTCACCACGAACGTTTCCACCAAGCGGGCGGGATTGGCGGGATCGCTGTAAAGGCCCCAACGGAAAGCACCGTCACGCCGACGAATGCGTCCCAGCTCTCGCCTCAAGCCTTACACGTCTATCGCATGAACCAGGCTGCCACAGTGAAGCTGCCTTACATCGTCATAAGCATCGCTTTGATATTACTCGCAGTGGCGATCGCGAGGTTCAAACTTCCAAAGATCGAACAACCCGTTGTGGATCTAGTGCGCTCAGTCTCCGGAAACGTACTGTTTTTTTCCAGTGGCCACTTCCTTCGAATGTTAGCCGCACGATGGGCGGATATCGACATACTTGGGCGCCAAATCTCTGATGCTAAGCACGGCGAGCCTCAGCGTTCTAGGTTACGAAGGCAGTATGGCGCGGCCGGCAATCCGACTTTGGAACGACACTCATCATTTGCTCGCAGACAACGAGCCGTACATCAATGTCGCGAGCTTGCAATTAACCGAGGTAACAAAATGAAAGCAACACAGATACTTCATGAACTAGGCCAGAGTCTCTGGCTCGACAACATCACGCGCGATTTGCTGGATAGCGGCACGCTCAAACATTACATCGACGATCTACGTCGACGCTCTCGCACAGCAACTTCAAAATGAAGGAGCCGAGTCGTTCGTGAAGTCCTGGAACGATCTCATGGAAGTGATTTCCTCCAAGAGCGCAGCACTAAAGAGCAGTGCCGTTAAGGCATAACGACGTTACTAAATAGGAAGAGGATTAAAAGTATGTCATCAGCAGCAACAGTCAAACGGCAATCGTGGAAGGCGCTCGAGTCGCACCATCAGGAGGTTTCGAAACGACATCTGCGCGAGCTCTTCGCGGAAGATCCGCAACGCGGCGAGCGCATGGCATTAGAGGCAGTCGGGCTTTACTTCGACTACTCAAAAAATCGCATAACTGACGAGACACTGAAGCTTCTCTTCCGGCTGGCTGAAGAATCCGGATTGCCAGATCGAATTGAGGCAATGTTCAGTGGCGAGAAGATCAATCGCACCGAAAATCGAGCAGTACTGCACACGGCATTGCGCGCTCCGCGAAACGCGTCAATTGTGGTTGATGGAGAAAATGTGGCGCCGAAAGTTCACGCCGTGCTCGACAAGATGGGCCACTTCTCAGACCGCGTGCGAAACGGAGAATGGAAAGGACATACCGGAAAGCGCATTCACAATGTCGTCAACATTGGGATTGGCGGCTCCGATCTTGGACCAGTCATGGCCTACGAGGCGCTGCGAGCGTATAGCGATCGGTCTATGACATTTCGCTTTGTTTCCAACGTCGACGGCACTGACTTCGTTGAGGCGGTGCACGATCTCGATCCGGCAGAAACAGTATTCATCGTCTCTTCAAAAACTTTCACGACGCTCGAAACGATGACCAACGCACACTCGGCCCGCGCCTGGTCCCTGGCGGGACTGGGAGGCGATGAGTCATCCGTCGCGAAACATTTTGTTGCTGTTTCGACGAACGCGAAAGAGGTGTCGAAGTTTGGGATTGACACTGCCAACATGTTCGAGTTCTGGGACTGGGTCGGTGGTCGCTATTCGATGGATTCGGCGATCGGGCTGTCAACGATGATCGCCATTGGCCCGACTAACTTTAACGAAATGCTCTCCGGCTTTCATCAGATGGATGAGCATTTCCGTACGGCGCCCCTTGAACAGAACTTGCCGGCGCTGATGGGACTTCTGTCCGTTTGGTACAACAACTTCTTTGGGTCGCAAACTGTCGCGGTCTTACCTTACGAGCAGTACTTAAAGCGCTTCCCGGCGTACCTTCAGCAATTGACGATGGAGAGCAACGGCAAGCACGTTACTCTCGACGGTACCGAGGTCTCATATCAAACGGAGCCCATTTATTGGGGCGAGCCTGGAACGAACGGGCAGCACTCGTTCTACCAGTTGATACATCAGGGAACTAAGCTCATTCCTTGCGACTTCATCGCCTTCGCGAAATCGCTCAATCCGTTGGGCCGTCATCACGACATGCTGCTGGCGAATGTCTTCGCTCAAACAGAAGCGTTAGCGTTCGGTAAGACAGCGGAACAGGTAAAGGCTGAAGGCACACCCGATTGGCTGGCGCCGCACCGAGTCTTCGAAGGCAACAGACCATCAAACACGATCCTTGCAGACAAGCTTACACCGGAAACGCTCGGTAAACTCGTGGCCCTTTACGAGCACTCCGTTTTTACCCAGGGCGTAATCTGGAATATCGACTCGTTCGACCAATGGGGCGTCGAGCTCGGCAAAGTGCTGGCCCAGCGGATTATCCCGGAACTCGAGAGCGCGGCGGAGCCTACGCTCAACCATGATAGTTCAACTAACAACCTGATTCGTCGCTATCGAAAAAATAAGGATGCGTCATGAACCAACAACAGTTTGACAAGATAAAAACGCATCCCGGATTCATTGCGGCATTGGACCAAAGCGGCGGAAGCACGCCTCACGCCCTGGCGGACTACGGAGTCGCGGAAAGTGCGTGGTCCAATGATGCGGAGATGTTTGCGCTAGTGCATCAGATGCGCACGCGAATCATCACCAGCTCCAGCTTTACCGGCGAACGGATTATCGGCGCCATCCTGTTCGAGGACACGATGGACAGAGATATCGAAGGGCAGCCGACCGCGGACTATCTCTGGCAGGTGAAAGGCATCGTGCCGTTTCTGAAAGTCGACAAAGGCGTGAGCGCAGAAAAAGACGGCGTGCAGTTGCTGAAGCCGATGCCCGACCTTGCCGCACTGCTCAATAGGGCCAAAGCGAAACACATCTTCGGCACGAAGGCGCGATCGGTGATCAAGCAGGCCAACAGCGCTGGGATCAAGAACATCGTGACGCAGCAGTTCGATGTCGCACGAGAAATCACCGCTGCTGACCTCGTGCCGATCATTGAACCGGAAGTGGACATTCACTGCCCGGACAAGGCCGGCGCCGAGGAGTTACTCAAATCAGCAATCCTCGAGGCACTCGACAAACTGCGAGACGGCCAGTTGGTCATGCTCAAGCTCACGCTGCCCGAGCAAGACGATCTCTACGCCGAATTTGTCCGTCACCCAAAGGTTGTAAGAGTCGTTGCATTGTCCGGTGGCTATACACAGAGTGAAGCCGACGAGCGTTTGCGGAGGAATCACGGCGTCGTGGCGAGCTTCTCGCGAGCTCTGCTCGCGGGGTTATCGGTGCACCAATCCGACGAGGACTTCAACGCAGTGCTCGAGACATCCATTCAGCGCATTTTCGAGGCGTCCAACACATGAAAGCGATTGCAGACATCAAGCTTGCTCCTTCGATTCTCGCGGCCGACTTTACTCGTCTTGGCGATCAAGTCGCGGAAGTGGAACGAGCTGGCGCTGATCGAATTCACGTCGACATCATGGATGGACATTTTGTGCCCAACATTTCGATGGGTGCGCCAGTGGTCCAGTCGTTAAGGAAGGTGACGAGCCTTCGTCTCGAAATACACATGATGATCACTGACCATCTGCATCGAACTGTGCAACGCGTAAAGGCCTTGCAGAAACAAGTGGGTGTGGCCATCAATCCGGCAACCCCGGCCTTCGTGTTGGAAGAAATCCTGCCGGATCTGGACCAGGTTCTGGTGATGACGGTCAATCCCGGCTTCGGACATCAGCCTTTCATTTACACGACGCCGCCAAAGATAAAACGTGTGAGCCGGATGATCGGGCAGCTAAAACGAGGATGCGAATTAGAAGTTGACGGAGGAATTGATGAAGCAACGGCTCAGTTGACAGTTGAGGCGGGAGCAAACGTGCTCGTAGCCGGATTGTCGATCTTTGGTGCAAACGTGGGCGTGTGCGCTGCTATGCAGAGATTGCGTGGCGGATTAAGGTCCAACTTGGATCGGGTCAGTACAGGGAGCGGTAGCGACCTGGTCAGACCATGGAGTCAAGAACCCGGCACTGACCAGGTCGCTACCGCTCCCTGTACTGACCCGATCCAAGAACAACGATTTGATTTTACGAAGGAGCGATTATGCAGCTAGGAATGATAGGACTCGGCCGGATGGGCGCCGGCCATTTCGTGAAGATGGTCCATAACGGGATCGAGTACGGACTCATGGCTGCTTACGCGGAAGGACCATCAATACTGCGCTCCGCCAATGTTGGCAAACAGAAACATGGAATCGACGCCGAGAGCACACCACTGCGCGATCCGGAGCATTATCAATACGATCTCAATTTGCCTGACATTGCAGAAGTCTGGCGTCGTGGCAGTGTGATCGCATCATGGTTACTGGATCTCACGGCAACGGCACTACACGACGATCCACGGTTGTCGAAATTCGCTGGTCGTGTATCTGACTCCGGCGAAGGTCGCTGGACGATCAAGGCCGCGATCGATGAAGCAGTGCCGGTCCCGGTTCTCACCTCTGCTCTATTCGAGCGCTTCGAGTCACGCGGTGAAGCGGCATTTGCAGACAAACTCTTGTCCGCCATGCGGTATCAATTCGGTGGACACATGGAGAAGGCGGCCGAAAAGGCGTAAGTAGCTGAAGGAGATTTCATGACGAATTTACACTCAGACGCATTGGTTTTCTTCGGCGCCACCGGCGATCTTGCCTACAAGAAAATTTTTCCTGCGCTGCAAGGCATGATCAAGCGCGGACACCTGAATGTGCCGGTCATCGGTGTGGCCAAATCCGGCTGGAACCTGGAACAGTTTCGGGCGCGTGCTTATGACAGCCTGGAGAAGCACGGCGGTATCGATCAAGCAGCTTTCGAGAAGCTGTGCGGGCTGCTGCGTTACGTTGACGGAGACTACCAGGAACCAGCGACGTTCGAGGCACTCCGAAAAGAAATGGGAGGAGCTGAGCGGCCGGCGCACTATCTCGCAATCCCACCGGTTCTCTTCGGGGCGGTCGTACAACAACTAGCGCAATCTGGCTGCGCAAACGGAGCCCGCATCATTGTCGAAAAACCTTTCGGACATGATCTTTCATCTGCACGGGAACTGAACCAGATCCTGCTTGGCGTTTTCGACGAGGCGAAGATCTTTCGCATTGATCACTATCTAGGAAAGCGACCTGTAAACAATCTGCTCGTCTTTCGCTTCGCCAACTCGTTCGTCGAGTCATTCTGGAATCGCAACTACATCGAGAGCGTACAGATCACGATGGCCGAAGATTTTGGCGTTCAGGGCCGAGGAGCTTTTTACGATAAGACCGGCGCTATTCGCGACGTGATTCAGAATCACCTGCTTCAGGTCATCTCGAATCTGGCGATGGAGTCGCCGGCCAGACTCGACAGCGAGTCTATTCGTGATGAAAAGGTAAAAGTGCTGAAAGCAATTCCGCCGATAGCGGAGAAGGATCTGGTCCGCGGCCAATTTCGTGGCTACCGCAAGGAGAGTGGAGTGGCGAACGACTCAGAGATGGAGACCTTTGCCGCACTGAAGCTCGAGATCAATTCCTGGCGCTGGAAAGGTGTTCCTTTTTACTTGCGAGCCGGAAAAAACTTACCAGTCACGTGCACCGAAATTGTGGGCCGGTTTCGCAAGCCTCCTTCACTAATCCCTGCCGAGGCGTTGAAAGAGAACCACCTGCGGATCCGTCTCAGTCCTGAAGCCATAATCGCCATGGGCATGATGGTCATGACTCCGGGTGAGGAGATGGGTGCAGAAACGCTCGAGATGCTGGCGAGCCGTTCTCCGGGCGCAGGCTATATGGATGCTTACGAACGCGTCCTCGGCGCCGCGATGGAAGGAGACGCCACACTGTTCGCGCGAGAGGATTATGTCGAAGAGGCGTGGCGCATCGTGGACCCAGTGCTGAAAACGAGGACGCCCGTTTACGAGTACGAACCGAATACCTGGGGGCCACCCGAAGTGGAGCGAGTTGTGCCACCCGGGGGATGGAGCAATCCCAACGTTAACGGGCAATTAGTTGCCGTGGCTGCTTGAGAGAATGATTTGCAATGAAGCTTGAAGTACACAACGATGCAGAAGCGGCGGCGCAGGCGGCTGCGATCTTTGTCGCTGCCGAAGCCAGAGAAGCAATCGCAGCGCGTGGGAGATTCGTCATGGCGGTGAGCGGCGGGAAGACACCCTGGCTCATGCTTCAAGCTTTGGCCCATGAAGACGTTCCCTGGGAAGCAGTCCATCTCGTGCAAGTGGACGAGAGAGTTGCTCCCGCGGGAGACCCTGACCGAAACCTTACGCATCTGCTTGAATCGCTGCGAGGGATCGACGCGCTGAGATCAGATCACATTCATGCGATGCCAGTGGAAGCTTCTGATCTGGAAATGGCAGCTTCGCAGTATGCAACAGTACTCAACCAAATTGCGGGCTCGCCGGCCGTGCTGGATCTTGTTCACCTGGGTTTGGGGCCTGATGGACACACAGCATCGCTGGTGCCCGGGAGTCCAGTGCTGGACGTCGATGATGCGGACGTCGCACTCACAGGGGTTTATCAGGGAAGACGGCGGATGACATTGACATATCCCATTATCAACCGGGCCCGCCAGGTGTTGTGGCTCGTAACCGGCAAAGACAAAGCTGAAATAGTCGGCCGCCTTCGCGACGGAGATACTTCGATTCCGAGTGGAAGGATCGAGCAGGAGCACGCCTTGATGATCGCGGATCGGCTGGCGGCGGATATGGGTACAAAGAAGGAGTGAGAAATGCGTATCGGGATCGCCACCGATCATGGTGCTCATTTCGTTTTCTCATTGTTACAAAGAAGCTCCGACCGGTAACGCTGCGCGTGCTTCCGTCCCATCAGGAATGACCACCGCTCTTCCGCTCAGATGTCCGTGCTCGAAGTCCTCGTATGCCTGCTTTACCGCGCTCAGCGGATAGCGATCCTCGAGGCTCTTGATCCGACCGAGCGCGGCCATGTCGATGACTTCTTTTAATGCGACGCCCCCACCGTTCAAGCTCGTGACGAACTGCGCGCCCGGAGGCATCTTGAAGAAGTCGAATGGAATAGAGCCGCCGCCAGCGCCTACCATAACGAGGCGGCCTCGCCACGACAGGGCGGCAACTCCTTCGGCGAGCGTCGCGTTCACCCCCACGCAATCCAGAACGAATGCAGCACCGATCCCCCCGCTCAGTTCGCGAATCTGTTCCGCGGCATGCGGGCCACTTATTACGACATCGTCCGCACCGTATTCCCGAGCCAGTTTCAATCTGCCCTCGTGTGAGTCGACGGCAACGACTCGCGCACCGGTCAGTTGCCGCAGGAATTGAACCGCATAAAGTCCCAATCCGCCGACGCCGATCACCACAGCTGTGCTGCCCGCCCAGATCCCGGAAAGCGATGACTTGATAGCAGAGTATGTCGTAAGACCAGCATCAGTAAGCGGCGCCGCGTCGATCGGATCGAGATCCCCGATCGGGACCAGGAACCTCGCTTCGGGAACGAGAACGTATGGCGCGTGTCCTCCATCGTAACCGACTCCAGGAGCACGAATGGCTTTCTGATAGAGGCAATGATTCTCTTCTCCGGAGCGGCACATATGACAGCGTCCGCAGCTAGCCCAGGACGGGTTGACGGCGACAGCTTCACCAATTTTGAACCCCTTAACTCCGGCTCCGATCTCTTCAACCCAACCAGCGATCTCATGCCCAAGCGTGAAGGGCGGTGGGTCGTCTTTCCAGTAGCTTTGTTCGCGACCTATGACTGTGAAATCGGTGTGGCAAAGTCCGGACCCGCCAACCTTCACGACAACCTGGCCCGGTCCTGCATGAGGCTCGGGTACCTCTTGAAACTCTGGTTGCGTTTGTGCTTTGAGCAATCTGTAGGCGAGCATCGTATGTCTACCTCCGAGGCTGTTAAGAATTCAAGTCCGCCAGCCACTTCAGGGCCGACAAGCTGGGCATGAAGAAGTACTCGCCGCCGCGAAGGACGTTGAATGTTTCGATGCCGTGGACGCGACGACGCACCGGTTCGTTCGGAATCGTGAAGGATGCCTCTTCCTGCTGCAGTCCGATAATCGGATCGCGTTCGTCGCCAATCCCGATGAAATTGCCGTCATTGATCCATTCCTGTTGCAGGAATTCGATAGTGGCCATCGCCTTGGCACTAATGAACAGGAAGATGGCGCCACGCGGCACTTCGTCATCTGCTTCAGAGAGAGCATTCGGATCGTATGGTGGTCCATAGGTGGTGCCGCGTCTTATGAGTCGGTGCAGGTTTACGTCAGTCAACCGAGTAAGTTTTGAGTCGCGCGGATTCATGCGCCGAATATGGCATCCGAACGGGGCCTGCCGGCCACGCGAATCGTTCGCGTAGTTAAAGTCGTTGTTCCGTTGCAGGTCCGCACCGAGTGCAGGGTTGTCGACTTCCGGCGCCAACACTAATGGTGCGCCGCTGCGCCAACGGCCAACCAGTTTCGCCGCGAGCAGTTCCCGTTCTGCTTCGGTGTTTCCATGCGCCCGGAGAAAACGGTTGAACGCGCCCACCCGTGACTGGTATTTGCGAAAGCCCACATAGGTGCCGTTACGACCGAGTATGTCCGGCTGCGGCATCGGCACTGGGACCCCGGCCTCACCCGGATATCCAAGAATGAACTCGCCGGCCTTAATCGGCCTTCCCTGGCCAGGCAGCGGGTCGAAGCCACTGCCCTCGATCGGCGGCTGGTCGATGCCGTCTTTGTAACCTAGTGGATTGAGATCGCCGGGCTGAGCACCGAAGTCCTGCATGGCCAAAATGCTGACTGACAAGCCATCGAGCTGCTCGCGCGCGATGCCGAGGATGCGGCGCCGATCTTCCTCCGAATCGCTAAATGCTTGTACACCGATATGGACTTCACCTTTACCGTATGCCGCGTCCCAATTCTTCGGATCATTTAGCCCCGTGTCCCCAAGCTGCCGGGCGCGCGCCGCCATCCCTTCGCGAAAAGCTTCGGGAAAGCTCTGCAGCGAATTCTCCGGGAGGCCGAGCGCCTTGAGGCCGGTATAGCTGATCCCGACCGAAAGCCATGGAGTCTTCGCGCTCCACCAACCGGCGGCAGAATCGACGTGAGGCGTCAGCCGCCGAAAAAGCTCGCGACCGGATTGAGCATCGTTGATTCGCAAAAGCACGTGAGTGCCGAAGTACGGCGCGGGTCGCGGCCTGAGGACCGTCGCCTGGATCTCGTGCAAGTCGAGCACCGACTCACGCGCCGCACCGCTCGCCGCGGCGGATTCATTAACGGATGACATGCGAGCATCCCCCATTGGTCCAACAATCACCACCGGCTGCGACCATTGAGCGCTAGATGCCGGCTAACAATCGAAACTGCACCAACTCCGGTTTATTGGATCTTGTCCAGGAATTCATCCACCGCCTTGCTGACGCGATTCTGTCGCTGGATCTCTGCCAAGCTAAGATCCGGTTCAGCCACAAACCAGCCATCGGCCGTGATCTGATGTTTGATGAGATAGTCTTTCGCCTCAGGACTGCGAATCCCCGGCCAGCCTTCCCACGCGGAATCCATGAGATCGAGATAGTCGGGAATCAACGCGATGAAGTCGTCGATATAGGTGTCCCAATCGCCATCGAAGGAAGTCGCGAAGAGGAGTCTCGTGTCGTTGTCAAAGAACACGAAGCGCATATCATGGAGGGTACCGACTTTGCTCGCACCCGGTGAAAGGTTGCCGCCCAACGACCGCAGGAATGTCTTGAGGCGCTTGGCGCCGCCAGGCACCAACGGAACAATGATCGTCAACTCTGAGCGTTTGCCGAGACGGGCGCCGACCCGGCCGGCGCTTTCGATCGCCGGTGGCGGTTCCGAAACCTGTGACGTGAGTTCTGCGATTACATTCTCCAGTGCCTGTTTGCCTATTTCATTCGCGTCCGCGAAGAGTTCGCGCAGTTCCCGTATCTTCTCTTCGCCAGTTTTGCGCTTGTCCGACGCTGTTTGTGTTTGAGATGACATGACTATTTCCCTTCTTCGATACATGATTGCCCACCGCGAGCGCATGACGAAGTATTCGCGCTGGCGCTGATTGTCTCGATGCGTGCGCGACGAACTGTGTCGCCGCCGACTTCGGTGATTGTCATCGCCGCTCGTCAGCAGTTGGCTCTACTCGCTGATCTTGTCGAGGAATTCTTCCAGAGCCTTTCCGATGCGCTCAAGCCGTCGGGTCTCCGCTTGGGTCAGGTTCGGACTAGCGACATACCACGAGCTCGCCGCGAGCTGGTGTCCGGCGATCCAGTCTTTCACCTTCGGGCTGCGAGTCCCTGGCCACCCGATAGCATTGCAGAACAGAATATCGAGAGCGTCCGGAATTTTCGTTGCGAAGTCGTCGATGTAGGCATCCCACTCGCCATCGTAGGCGGTGCAGAAGAGCAACTTCGTGTCGTTGTCCAGGAACACAAAGCGCATGTCGTGGACGGTGCCCATCGCGTCTGCGAGCTTGAAGTTGCCTTCCAGCAGCTCCAGCAGGCCGCGAAGTCGCTTCGCTCCCCCCTCCACGAACGGAAAGATCCCGGTGAGCTCCGAAACTTTGCCCTGACGGGCGCCGATACGGCCGGCGTTTTGCGTCCCCGTCGCCGCTGCAAACTCTCGCGTGAGATTTGGGAGTCCTTTCTCTAAAGCGATTCTGCCCAACTCGGGCGCGTCGGCGTAAAGCTCTTTTACCTTTTGAACCTTTTCCTCGACGAGCCGATCCTGTTCTAACTGTGTTTGCGTTTGCATTGTTGTGTGGTCCTTTCAATTAGTGATTGATAGTTCGCGTGCAGCCTAACGGGCAGTCGCCTTCTGCTCCCCGAAGACTTCTGCCAGGTTCTTCGGCTCCCTGCGCTCCTGATTGTTCGCCTCGTGGCGAAGCTTCGATGATTCTCGGTAGACCTCCAGACGCGATCGCATGATGCTGCCGAGCGGACGGTGTTCCTCTGTGACGCGCCAGGGGGCCATCGAGGTTTTGTCCATCTTCTCGAAATTGTCTTCCCCGCCAATGTCCTGCTGTGGGAGCCGCAACTTCGCGACGGTCACATATGGCGAGAGGCTCTCGGGCCAGACAACCGTCGTCTGCTCGACCGGCATGCGAACTAAGTCGGTGGAGAGTTGGACCTGGATGTCGAACTCGTAAGGTCGCTCACGCAGTTCCCCGACCAGCGCCGGCCGGAAGACCTGTCCGGCGGAATCAAAATCGATCTCTCGCTGCACGACGCGGTCGGCAAACGATTGAACCGGCGCCACGCGAACTTTAGCGACATAGTCGCCGTGTCGCACAGCACCCATGGTCCAATAGGTAGAGAGCAACAAGTTGATAGGCTTGTGTTGTGCGAGTTGCAGGAAAGCGCCGAGTTCCTCCCAGGCCCACTCCTCAGGAGGCAGTGTGCCCTTGCCCGTTACAAAGTTGTAGAGAATGCGATGAAGTGCCGCTTCCTTTTCCTCAGGTGTCATTGCTGGGGGAGGCAAGCCTAAGTTGGCAAACAAACTCTGAATGAATATGTAGTGTTTGAGCGTGTTCACGAAGAAGACCGGGTGATTGATCAGCGCGTAGTCGAAGGTGTGACTGTCCGGCTCATCCTCGAGGAGAGTCCTCCCCTCGATGCCGAACAGCTTCAGGCCAATGCCGGTGATCGGGCCCAGGAACCGATCGTCACCGACATGATTCGTCCCGTTTGAGAAACGAACCATGGCTTCATGGCGCCCCGGTTTGGCGTAAATGCCCTGCGCGTATTCGTTGGGAATCCCGCTGAGGATTTCAACCTCTCCCCGGGCGAGACCGTAACCCTTAGCATGGGCATTGCGCACTACCAGCCCGACCCCCTCGGTTTTAAGCGAGCCGCGCATGTGCTGTTTCATATCATCGAGGACCGCCTGGAGGCTTCGCTCGAAGTCGGGCTCCGGTTGTTCAACCTCAGGACCGTAGCGGACAAAATTCTGAGTCATGGTTGCTCCTCCTCATTTTGCACAGGGGAGTAAATCACCAGTCGAAGGGCGGGTCTATTACACTTAGGTATCGATCGATACCTTGGTATTAGGCGGACGTCTGAGCGGGCTGAGGAAGCTCTGCGCACTCGCGAACTCAACTTCCAGTTAATGGTCGACAGCATTCCGGCGCAGGTCGCCGTCATAACGCCCACCGGCGAAGTCGTAACCCTGAACCAACCATGTCTCGATTACTTTGGTAAGACTCTTGACGAGTTGAAAGGCTGGGCGTCCTCAGATCCAGTGCACCCTGACGATTTGCCACACGTGATTCAAGTGCTAACGCACGCACTGCAAACCGGCGAGACCTACGAAGTCGAATCGCGCCATCGTCGCTTTGATGGTGTCTACCGTTGGTTTCACGTTCGCGGTTTCCCATTGAAAAATACTGACGGCACCATTCTCCGCTGGTGCGTATTGCTTACCGATATCGACGATCGAAAGCGGGCCGAAGCTCAACTGGCAGGCGAGAAGTGATTACTGGAGATGGTTGCATCCGGATCAGCTCTCACGGATGTGCTCGGAGGACTGTGCAATTTTGTTGAAGAGACTGCCGCTGACTGCAAATGCGGGATCTATCTGATCGATGGGTCTGGCTCAAATTTCCAGCTAACCTCCCCCGCCCGGCTGCAACCGGGTTCTCGTTGGCGTCTGAACTCATCGTCGCCCCCATGCGTTGCGCATTGATCCGCTTATGAACTGGGAACATTTCATCCTGGCTAATGGGCGGCTAACCAAAGCGCGACGTTTTGCACATATAGCTTGATATCGTTGAGCTTCTCCGGATCGCGCTTAATCTGATCGCCCGGTGGGTCTGTGAGAAAGCTGGGGCATCCTTTTGAGGTGTCCCAGTTGTAGTCAGCTAAGTGATGAAAGCTTGATTCTGCAATCGCGCGCCCGAGCATGTTGCCGTGACCGTCGCGTGCTTGATCGAAGGCAACAATGAGATTAAAGCGCCGGCCCGTCACTTGACTCGTTCCTGTAGCGATCACATTAGCATGGTTCTCTCCCTCGGGAACTCCCACCGCTCCTTCATGCGGATGCGCAGGAAAATATTCAATCACCCCCGAAGAATTTTTCGGATTCCGCAGGACCTCGTGAACGGGGTTGATCGGAACGATCCTTTGATAGTCTCCGTTGTTACCGGAGTGGTAGTTGGGCCAGGAGATGCTCCTGTTATCCTGGTCGTCCCGCACATGTCGTGATTCGTCCGGATCAGGATGTCTTGAGTGAAAGAAATGCGCCTGGCCAACGCCGCCTAACGTGCAAAGCGACGATCCCAAGTCCTGATGATCGCGCGTGGCCAGAATTCCGCCACCACGCTGGCGAAAGCGAGTGATGCCCTGACAATCGGGAACACTCAAGCCATTCCCCGTGTCCACGGCAAACAACCAAAGCTCATCGAAGTCAGTCGTATCAAGGACACTCAGCACGGTGTCATTGCCATCCGCGTTTTCTTCACGGTCGCGCGCAGTGACGTCGTAAATCGTGTTGTCGTGATCATCCGTAAGAGATGATAAGTGATCGCGCAGTAAGGAGAAGCGGTTGATGTTCCAATCGTCCGCAATCGAAGGAATCGTCGTCTGCATTAAAATCTTAACCGCTCTGGTCATATCACTGTTTCGCACCGCCAATCATTTTTGAGTTGTTGCGGGTTTCTGCATAGCCTTAGTGCGACCAATGCACCCGGTCCCTCGACGCTGCTTGTTGAGCACGCGAAATCCGCGACTTCCTTGGATTCTAAGCCCGACGCTCCAAGAACACCGCACCATTCGGTCGTCAACGACCCAGGAAGTGATTCGAAGAGTATTTCATCAATGTAACACCAGCCCCCCAGAGATTAGTGAAGCCTCATGAGAGCGCCACGGATCTGGTTTGAATTGCGGGAAGGCGCGCGTCGATCCAGTCGTTAATGTCCGCCATCACGGTCTCCTTATCAACATCATTTAGCAAATCGTGATAGTGTCCCTCATAAAGTTTCAGCGTTTTGTCCGTTGAGCCGGTGGTATCGTAAAAGAACTGGCTACCGCTCGGATTGGTCGCCACGAGCGGGTAAAAATTTTCAGTCCGCCGACTCCTTCGAAAGTTGATTCCTTCATTTCTTAAATCTCCTTTGTACGAACTGGTGATCTCCGACACAGAGTGCTTGCGGTTCGGTTGATCTCATTCCGGCGCCGGCACTAACACCGGAGCGCCCTTGTCCTTAATAAAGAACACGACGAACTTTGCGGGTTTGGTACTGCTTGCATTCTTCCCTACGACATGAATATCGTTCGGGCCTTCGTAGAAAGTCTGGCCCGGTGTTAACGTCACTTCTTTACCACCTTTCACCTGCATGACGATCGAACCTTCCAACACGTAGATGAACGCATGTGCGTTGTGCCGGTGGATCGGATCCATGCTGCCCGGCGGATAGTCCACTGTGATCATCAAGACTTCTTTGCCCGGAAACTCCGGCAGATCTTTCGAAGTCAGCTCTGTCACCGAAGCCTGTGGGGCCTGACTCGCTGCGGGCTGTTGGGCCATCAGCGTGCCCGTCATGAGACATAGCACAACCAGCGATAATATCTTGTTCATCATAGTCTCCTCCCTTGGTTAATAGCCCTGCCTAGTCAGCCTTTTAGTTCTAATGCATCCTACAAAAAGAATCATCAGTTCGCTGGTTTTGTCGCTTCCTTGTTGGAAACGTTTGACGGGTTTTCAGCCTGATGATTGTGGAAGGTATCCTCTTCAAGGTCATCCTCCCCTGGGTCATCCAACGTTACTAACAACTCCAAGTCTTCTTCGCTCATTTCAACCTCGAAATTAAATACTTCATCCCTGATCATTTCAATACTCTCTTTGGACGTACGCACATTGCTTTCTAAGACGGAGTCCGATGCCGAAGAGGAAATCACGGACTCCGTCACGACGTCATGTGTCACGCCGTCGCCGACTGTTGCTCCGAGATGAAGGCAAGCAACTCCGCATTGACCTGATCCTGATGTGTGGCTGTGATGCCGTGCGGTGCGCCCGGATAGTAGATTTCCTTTGCGCCCTTGATCAGCCTGGCCGATTTCTTCGCCGAGTCTTTGACGGGAACGATCTGGTCGTCTTCACCGTGCAACACGAGCGTTGGCACGTCGAATTTTTTCAGATCCTCCGTTTGATCCGTTTCGGAAAAGGCCTTGATGCTTTCGTAGGCGTTCAGCAAACCCGCTTGCATGCTCCAAAGCCAGAACTGGTCGAGCATTCCCTGTGAAACTTTTGCTCCGGGCCGGTTCGCACCATAAAACGGCGTCGCCAAGTCCTCGTAGAATTGCGAAGGATCCTTGAGAAGGTCAGCGCGCATTTTGTCGAACACCTCAATTGGCAGGCCTTCAGGGTTGGCGGCAGTCTTCAACATTAGCGGCGGCACTGCCGCAATCAGGACTGCTCTCGCGACCCGTTTGGTCCCGTAGCGACCAATGTACCGGGCAACCTCTCCGCCACCGGTGGAGTGGCCCACGAGCGTAACGTCTTTGAGATCGAGCGCCTCAATGACGGCCGCGAGATCGTCGGCATAACCATCCATGTCGTTGCCGACCGGCGTTTGGGTCGATCGTCCATGACCCCTGCGGTCGTGTGCGACGACACGGAAACCGTGCTGCGCCAGGAAAAGCATTTGGCCATCCCAGGCGTCTGCGTTTAAAGGCCAGCCGTGCGAGAACGTTATGGCCGGACCAGTGCCCCAATCCTTGTAGTAAATCTGCCTTCCGTCTTTCGTTGTGATAGTACTCATGACACTCTCTCCTTGTTGCACCGATTGTTTATGGGATGCTGATCGTCTCGAGCATCACGCGACCTGCGAAGTCGTTTTCGCGATCTGATTCGTCGGCTGCCTAAGCCAATCATCGAAACGTGTCTCACCCAGTTGCGCGCCGTCATCCGGCACGATGCTCCGCTCGCTCAACTCAGTCCCAAAGTATTTTGCGTTCGGATCGGCAATCACTTCGCGCGGATCATTGAGGGCTGCGAGTCGTTGCCGGATGAAGTCGTCGAAACTAAAACTTTCGGGACCGGCGATTTCAAGCGTGCCATTCAGCGGTGCAGCGATCGCTACTCCACAGAGCGCAGTGGCAACATCCTCTGCGGCCATCGGTTGGAAAAGAACCGGCGGCAGGCGAACGATGTTGTCAACGGTGGCCTCGTCGGCAATCCGTTTGGCAAACTCGAAGAATTGAGTCGCGTGGACGATCGTGTAGGGGATCGAGCCTTCTTTAATTAACTTCTCCTGGGCCACCTTCGCTCGCATGTAACCGCTATTCGGCAAGCGGTCGCTTCCAACGATCGAGAGCGCTACGTGATGGCCCACCCCGGCCGCGGCTTCATAAGAGAGAAGATTGCGAGTTGACGTCTGAAAAAACTCCAGCACAGCGTCATCTGCAAACGACGGTGAATTCGAGACGTCGACGACGACCTGGGCGCCGTTGAGCACCTCAGCCAGTCCCTCGCCGGTAAGAGTGTTGACGCCCGTATTAGGCGCCGCTGCCACCGCTTCATGACCGAGCACGGCGAGTTTGGTTACGAGCTTTGATCCAATTAGGCCGGTGCCACCGATAATTACGATCTTCATGTTGCATCCTCCTTTTTTTGCCGTTGGCTTCACCATCCCGTGCTCGCTAAGACTAGATAGCCGTCTCGTTTGTGACACAGCTTTTTCAACTGACTGATGCAGAGGCAAGTAGACCACAGGCATGCAGGTGAGTCTATTAGACGAAGGTATCGATCGATACCTTGGTATAGGAGGTTTTAGTAGAAAAGAGAGATTAAACTAATGAGCTCATGAGCGCCGCTAAAGTCCAACGCAAAGCAACGGAACCTTATCAGCAGAAGCTTGATGAAGTCGTTAGTGCGCTTAGTACAGATCCACGATTAGGATTGAGCGAGGCGGAAAGTTCCTCGCGCAGTTCCAGGACGTGCTCGTCATCCATTGGGTCTACTGCGCGACCGTGGCAAGCTCGGTGCTGTGGGTGAGGGAATTAAGCAAGATGTTTACACGTCTGAGTGAGAGGAGAGTGTGATGGGACTTAGTAAAGAGGTGAAAGGATTGGGAATGCCGTGGGAGGACCAGTTTGGTTACGCCCAGGCGGTGAAGGTCGACGACACGATTTACCTTTCTGGCCAACTGAGCCACGATGATCAGGGAAATCTTGTCGGCGCCGACCCGCTCGATATGGAAACTCAGATGCGTCAAACGTACGCGAACGCAAAGAAGATTCTTGGTGAGTTCGACGCTACGCTCGACAACGTCGTCGAGGAAGTGATCTACGTGACGGACATGGATCAAGCGATGAGTGTCGCTGGCCCGGTTCGTAAGGAAGCGTATGGATCGGATAAACCGCAAGTAGCATGTACGATTCTGGTGACGCCTCGACTGGCGTTCCCAACGCAGTTGATTGAGATCAAGTTCGTTGCGAAGGTGCGATAGATTTGCCAGTGCAACAAATCAACAATACCAGGAGACTCAAGTGTCTATACGACCCGTCAAACGACTCGCTAAATCCAAGCCCACGATCGAGGGTGCCGGTGTTCACTTGCGCCGGGCTTTCGGTTTTGGGAAGACGTCCGACTTCGACCCATTCTTACTGCTGGACGATTTTCGGAATGACATACCTGAAGACTATCTGGCTGGCTTTCCCTGGCATCCCCATCGCGGCATCGAGACGATAACTTACGTCCTTGCAGGTACAGTCGAACACGGTGACAGCATGGGAAACAGCGGTTCGATTGGTGGTGGTGATGTTCAGTGGATGACGGCCGGAAGCGGAATCATTCACCAGGAGATGCCGAAGGGTGACTCAGCCGGAAGGATGCACGGGTTTCAACTTTGGGCGAATCTCCCGGCGGCGTTAAAGATGACCACGCCGCGCTATCAGGAAGTGAAAGCGACTGACATTCCATTGGTAACTGACGACGATGGAACAGAAGCACGAATCATCTGCGGGAGTTTTTGGGGCACGAAAGGTCCAGTGGACGGGATCGCCGCAGACCCGATGTATCTTGATGTCTCGGTGCCGCCGGGAAAAAGGAAGACGCTGCCAGTTGCCACGGCTCGAAACGCCTTTGCTTACGTCTTCGCCGGTGCTGGGAAGTTCTGTAACGCGTCAGAACCACTCAGCGTACCGACTGAAAGTGTGAAATGGTTAGACACCGCGCCTTCCTCGGACGCTGACGATCGTTCCCTTATACTCTTCGACGCTGGTGATGAGGTAGTCGTTCAAGCGGGAGACGATGGCATTCGGTTCTTGCTCGTGTCAGGTGAGCCACTCAAGGAACCGGTAGCATGGTACGGGCCAATCGTCATGAACACACAGCAGCAACTTCAACAGGCATTTGAAGAACTTCGCGAAGGAACGTTTCTAAAGAAGTAGCCACGGATTAAACCGATGACTACCGCACGAGTTGAAGCATTCAGCGAGCAATTTCCATCTATTCGCTGGTCGTATCTTCCTCTGAGAGGGCTGATTGGTTTTCAGGCTGATGATGATGGAAGGTATCCTCTTCCAGTGTATCCTCCCCTGGGTCATCTAGTGTTATCAGCACTTCCAAGTCTTCGTCGCTCATATCAACCCCCTATTGTTTCAGAGAGGCTTTGCACAAAAAGTCGAGTCGAGATGAAAGTCTTTCCTCTGCGGCCCTCTGCGTATCTCTGCGTTCTCTGCGTTAATGGGCCTTTCAACGCAGAGAGCCGCAGAGATACGCAGAGGCCGCAGAGAAAACAAATCAGATTTGCCACTTTTT
>Ga0105237_10001406_pt1 | contig 31810 bp, 19 predicted proteins | sample KBSC24metaG_FD_81520 | JGI IMG/M metagenome (GOLD analysis project Ga0105237, IMG submission 81520) | Corn rhizosphere microbial communities from Kellogg Biological Station, Michigan, USA - KBS C2-4 metaG | ecosystem: Host-associated > Plants > Roots > Rhizosphere > Soil | place: Michigan, USA... | reverse complement strand
GATATACGCTCATTTCCAGCCAGCGATCGGAGCGATCATTGTATTGTTCCAATGTCACTGTCATTTTCTTTTTGAAGGCCTTTTGAAAGGACTGATATGTATCTGTGTCTACAAGCTCGGGCAATTTTTCCCGGATGGCTTGTCCTACCATTTCTGTTGCTGAGAGGCGAGTGATCCTTTCTGCCTCATGATTCCAGAGAGTAACCCTGAAGTTCCTATCCAGTACAAAAAAACCATCTGTAATACTGTCGAGGATATTCGTTATCTGTTCCGAGTACGCACGTAACTGTGCTTCTGCCAGTTGACGCTCTTGTTGCGCCAGCTTGTTTTCTGTAATATCCTTATTGACCACCATGATCCCGGTGATCTTTTCCTGGTCATCCCTTATATACCGAATAGAGCTAATAAGATACGATTTTTTTCCTGTAGTTGAAACATTGATCGTTTCTCCGTCCCAAAAACCTTTTTCCTGGAAGGACCTTTCCACCTCTTCCCCGGTGGTCTCGGAAAATTCGTACCGGATCAATGCCCGAAAGGGTTGTCCAATAGCCTGTCCGGCGGGAATGCCATAAAACTTTTCAGCAGCCTTGTTCCAATAGATGATATTGTCTTGCAAGTCGGTGGCTACGATGATGTCAGAGACATATTTGTCAAGACCGGCCTGGATATCAATCTGTCCGGCAGATGACAGCGATCCTGGACCCTGCTCCATCGTGTCTTTGGGGGCGTATGGACCTTTTGTAGGCACGGATCAAATTACTAAAGAGGATGTATAAAAGGCTTATAAAGACGGGATTTCCGCCAGTCCTAGGGGTTAATACCTAAGTTAATTACCTGCTGTTGAAGCAACTCCCTGCCATTTGGATAAGTTGCTGCATCCCTTGTATTCGCCATCGATCATTACATACATAGTGGGGATCTTGCTGGCAAACCATTTTTCCAGTACACCGGATTTTTTTTCGTCGAGCGCTCTTTGTGCGACCCTGTTATAGTCGTCTTTGAGGTTTTCGATATGTGGCTCTGACTTGGACAGCATATACACTATGCGGACACCTGTCTTGCCTCTTTCATCTGTAAAGACTGTGGGTTTGGAAAACTGACCAGGTTTGAGATTGGAGTTCTTAAGTAAAAGAACGAGGTCTTTATCCATGTCGGCGATAGTCAGGAAGGTAGTCCCGTCCTTGCCCATGATCTGGCCTGCAGTGCTCTTGAGGTTATCATCAGGTACGTATTGGGGAGTCTCGTTGCTGAGGCGGGCTAGGGCCTCCCCAAAGCCCATGGTCCCAGCCGTGAGCAGGTTGCGGACAGAATCCAATACGGTGGTAACGCCGTCGATCTCGGGCTGTGTGACGGGAGGGATCCTCAGAATATGTCTTACAAGCGCCTCATCGCCATTACGGCTGACCATTTGGATGATGTGATAGCCAAACTTGCTCTTGATGACGGGGGAGATCTGTCCTTCCTTCAACCGGAATGCGGTGGAAAAGAATACAGGGTCCCACATCTTGCTATCTGCGCGGCTCAGCTGGATCTCTCCGCCATGGTCTTTGCTGCCGGGGTCCTGGGAGTAGATTGAAACCAACGACTCGAATTTTTTCTGACCACTTTCAGCCTGGCGTTTGTAGTCATTCAATTCATCGATGGTCAGTTTTTCGATGTCCCGGCTAGGTTTTGGATATAGCACGATCTGATTTAGCTGCATCTCGGATTCGTAAAATCGGAGATTGCCCTTCTTGATCTTTTCAAAATATTCTTTTACCTCTTGTGGAGTGATAGTCACGTCGGCAACGATCTTCTGGCGCATGGCCTGTGCCAGACGTTGTTCGCGGATAGGAACCATAAAGTCCTGCTTGGCCTGGTATACCGTGCGCTGGGCAATCTGTTCGAATGCGTCCTTCCCGCCGTAGAGGTTGATAAAATATCGGATACGTTGATCCACTTCAGCCTCTACTTCTTCATCGCTGACAGGCAGGGAGTCTTTTTCTGCTTGCAATACGAGTGCTTTTTGTATGAGCATCCCATCCAATATGGAACATTCATCCACTCCTTTCAGCTCAGTGGTTCCTGAATTACGTTGCATATCCTGGATGGCGATAGCCAGCTCCGACTTCAGAATGATCTTATCCCCGACGATGCCAACGATCTTGTCAGCTGTCACTTTCTGTTGGGCAAAGCCTGCAGAAGATAAAATGAACAGAACGGGTAAGAGGATAGAACTTTTATTCATACAATAGTGCATTAGGGCACCTTCAAAATTAATGTTAAATGCCCTGGTATAAGGGCATTTAACAAAATATTACAGTGTTCTCTTAACTTCTTCTTCTTCGTAGGCTTCTACGATGTCGCCTACACGGATATCGTTGTAGTTCTTGATAGTCAAGCCACATTCCATGCTGGAAGCTACTTCCTTCACGTCGTCCTTGAAGCGCTTGAGGGATGCCAGTTCGGCCGTTGCGCCTTCTCCGACGGGATAGATCACGATGCCATCGCGTACCAGACGTATCTTTGAGTTCCGGTAGATCTTCCCATCCAGGACATAACAACCAGCCACTGTCGCCTTGTCGAATTTGAAGACATTGCGGACTTCTACATTGGCCACGATCTTCTCCTGTATCTTCGGCTCGAGCATACCTTCCATAGCGCTCTTGACCTCTTCGATGGCGTTGTAGATGATAGAGTAGGTCTTGATTTCCACTCCTTCGTTCTCCGCCAATTTGGAAGCCTGGGAAGAAGGACGGACGTTGAAGCCTACGATGACGGCGTCGGAAGCTGTCGCCAGGAGCACATCGCTCTCGGTGATAGCGCCCACGGCCTTGTGTACCACACGCACAGCAATCTCATCCGTAGACAATTTCTGCAGCGAGTCGCTGAGGGCTTCGACGGAACCATCCACGTCTCCTTTTATAATAAGGTTGAGCTCTTTAAAATTACCCAGGGCCAGGCGGCGTCCGATCTCATCCAGGGTGATATGCTTCTTTGTACGGATACCTTGCTCACGAAGGATCTGGGCCCGCTTATTGGCTATTTCCTTTGCCTCACTTTCGTCTTCATATACCTTGAACTTCTCACCGGCCTGGGGCGCTCCGTTAAGACCCAGCAACAGCACAGGGGTAGTCGGCGGGGCGTCTTCCACCCGCTTGTTACGCTCGTTGAACATGGCTTTTACGCGGCCGAAGTATTGACCGGAAACAACCAGGTCCCCATTGCGTAAGGTGCCGTTCTGCACGAGTACGGTAGCCACATAGCCGCGGCCCTTGTCCAGGGATGCTTCGATGACGCTGCCGGTGCCTTCCCTGTCGGGATTGGCTTTCAGGTCGAGCAGCTCGGCTTCCAATCCTATTTTTTCCAGAAGGAGGTCTACATTGAGGCCTTTTTTGGCTGAAATCTCCTGGGACTGGAATTTGCCGCCCCAGTCTTCCACGAGAATATTCATACCGGCGAGCTGTTCCTTTATCTTTTCCGGGTTCGCCCCGTCCTTATCGATCTTATTGATGGCAAAGATCATGGGGAGGCCTGCAGCCTGTGCGTGAGAGATGGCTTCCCTTGTCTGGGGCATCACAGCGTCGTCCGCCGCCACCACGATGACAGCTACGTCGGCTGCTTTCGCGCCGCGTGCACGCATGGCGGTAAAGGCTTCGTGACCGGGTGTATCCAAAAATGTAATCTTTTTTCCTGTTGCAGTGGTAACCTGGTAGGCGCCGATGTGCTGGGTGATACCACCGGCCTCACCGGCCACCACGTTCGCGCTGCGTATATAATCGAGCAAAGAGGTCTTACCGTGGTCGACGTGACCCATGATAGTGACCACCGGCGAACGGGGTACCAGATCTTCGGGATCGTCTTCTTCCTCCTCTTCCTCCATTTCCGCTGCATCATCTATTCCTATGAATTCCACCTGATAACCAAACTCCCCGGCCACCAGCTCGATCACATCGGCCTCAAGGCGCTGGTTGATGGACACCATCATACCCAGGCTCATACACTTGCTGATGACATCGGCGTAGCTAACATCCATGAGGTTGGCGAGCTCGCTGACGCTGATGAATTCCGTCACCTGAAGCTTGCTATCCATCTCCTCGCCGCCAGCCTGTTCAGCCATTTCCTCGCGCTTGGCACGACGATATTTTGCTTTAAGGCTTTTCCCGCGGCCACCGGCTCCTGCCAGCTTGGCCTGGGTCTGGCGTATCTTTTCCTGTATCTCTTTCTTGTCTATTTCCTTTACTTCACGGGGTGCATGACGTGGATCGGGCCGGCGATTGCCTCCGCCACCTTGACCGCCGCCGGCATTGTTGCGACCACCACCGGGATTGCGCTGGATAGGTATACGTGCCTGTCCGGGAGCACGCTGATGACCACCGCCACCTCCGTGGCCACCATGACCGCCGTGGCCATGTCCGCCGCCGTGACCCTGTCCACCACCTTGATTGCCTCCTTGTTGAGGAGGTCTTCCACCGCCACCGTCTTTCTTTTCAATGGGTATCCTTTTTCTCTTCCTTTTTTCCTCGGAAGGAGGTTTGGGCCGGGTGTCGCTGTTGACGGGCAGTTCGATCTTGCCCAATATTTTCGGACCTTCCAGCTTTTCAGCCTTGATATTTTCAATGACGGGAGGAACTTCCGGCTCTTCGCTGGGCGTTGCCTGGGCAGACACCGGCTCGGGCGCCTGTACGTCGTCCGTAGCGCTCTTCTCCGCTGTGACAGGAGGCTGTGGCGCTTCCTCTTTATTTTCTTCTTTTTTTGGCTCTTTTTCCTTTGGAGCTTCCTTTTCTACTACAGGGGGATGCACAGGGGTTTCTTTTACCTCCTGCTGGGCTGGTTCGGACTCTGACTTTTTCCCCGTCTTCTTGGGCCGTGTAGAAGAATCTATACTCGAAAGATCGATCTTGTCTACTATTTTAGGCCCTTCGATCTCAGGTGCTTCGATCTTGGTGATCTCTGCCTCGGCAGCCACAGGCTTCTGATGCGCCGGCTCTTCCTGCTTCTCTTCCACCACAGGTTGCGGGGCTACAACAGGCGCTGGCTGCGCCGGAGCCTCTTCCTTGACGGGCTTTTTGACAATGTCCTTTTTCTCTTTGAAAAGAACGTTCTCCTCTTCTTTCTTCTTTTTGGCTTCCAGGCTTCCTTTGGGCAGATCAATCTGGTCGCTCTTGATCTTGGCGACCTTATCCCCCTGAAATTCCTGCTGCAGGCTACGGTACATGTCATCCGTGAGCTTAGCATTAGGCTTCAGATCGTCCCTGCTAAAACCTTTGCCTACCAGGAATTCCACCAGGGTGTCTTTCCCAATGTTGAACTCCTTGGCCGCGGCCATCAAACGTAATGTGGTTGTTTCTGCCATATTTATCTCCCTGAAACCCTTCTAAGTTTATGAGTTTCAGATTGTCCCAATTTTATAAAAACTTCAAATAATATGTTCTGTCGCTAGTGACTGATACTCAAATGTCCTGCAAAATAGACAATATACCAGACTTAGTCGCTGTTTTTCACACGTTTTAGACGCTGGGTCAGGGAGAAGCCGGGTGACACTTATCCCTTTTCAAATTCTTCTTTCAGCACTCTTCTTACATCATCAATAGTCTGTTTCTCAAGGTCCGTCCTTCTTTCCAGCTCGTCGGCTGTCAGATCAAGCACGCTACGGGCGGTATCGCAACCGATGCGTTTGAGCTCGTCGATGACCCAGGTCTCTATCTCATCGCTGAATTCTTCAAGGTCGATATCAAATTCCTCCGGTTCTCCTTCATTATCACGGAATACGTCGATGGTATATCCTGTCAGCTCCTGGGCCAGCTTGATATTAACCCCCTTGCGGCCGATGGCCAGGGATACCTGGTCTGGTTTAAGATAGACATTTGCATGCTGCTTTTCGCTGTCCAGTTCCATATTGGTAATTTTGGACGGCGTCAAAGAACGCTGGATCAAGAGCTGTACGTTGTTGGTCCAGTTGATCACGTCTATATTCTCGTTTTTCAGCTCACGTACAATACCGTGGATACGGCTTCCTTTCATACCTACGCAGGCGCCTACAGGGTCGATACGGTCGTCGTAGGACTCTACAGCCACCTTGGCCCTTTCACCCGGCTCGCGAACGATCTTTTTGATAACAATGAGTCCGTCAAATATTTCAGGAACCTCAATTTCCAATAATTTGGACAGGAAGTCTGGGCTGGTCCTGGACAGGATGATTACGGGGGTATTGTTTTTCAACTCCACTTTTTTCACTACGGCACGGATATTTTCCCCTTTTTTGAAATAATCCTGCGGGATCTGCTCAGATTTGGGAAGTATCAGCTCGCTGCCTTCTTCGTCCAGAAGCAATATCTCTTTTTTCCAAACCTGGTAAACTTCCGCACTGACAATCTCTCCCACCCTTTCGTTGTATTTCTTTACCAGCACATTCTTTTTCAAATCGCCGATACGGCTCGCCAGGGTCTGTTTGGCTGCCAAGATAGCGCGGCGACCGAAGTCCAGGATCTCCACCTCTTCATACAGCTCTTCCCCCACTTCATAGTCGGGCTCAATTTTTCTTGCGTCGGAGTATGCGATCTCCGCCAGCGGATCATTGACCTCTCCATCTTCTACGATAGTGCGCCGGCGCATGATCTCCAAATCGCCTTTTTCCGCGTTCACAATTACGTCAAAATTATCGTCGCTGCCATATTTCTTGCGCAACAAGGTTTTGAACACATCCTCGACGACTTTCATCATCGTTGGGCGGTCTATATTTTCCGCTTCTTTGAAGTCCTGGAAGGCTTCGATCAGATTGATACTGGCCATACACTTAATTTTGGGCCCTTCACCCGGTTGCTAGCCGGGCGCGGTGGGCTTGTTAAAAGACTACTTGAATTTTTGTTGTTTTTATGTTATCGAATAGGAAAGTGTGATTGATCACCTCTTTCTTTTTGTTCTTACCTTTTATCTCCTCGATAATAACGCCATCTTCCGTCACTTCCAGCAAACGTCCTTCTTTCTTGGACCCGTCCTGCAGGACCAGCTCCACCTGGCGTCCAATGTTCTTTTTATATTGACGCAGCAACTTTAGCGGCTCGTCCAACCCCGGAGAGGAAACTTCCAGGGAAAAATCGCCGTCCGGAAAAAGACCGGACTCTTCCAGTTTCTTATATAAGGCGCGGTTGTAACGTACGCAGGTCTCGATAGAGATCCCTTTATCTCCGTCCAGATAGACCTTTACATTATTGGTAGGCTTGATCCTGACGTCTACCAGGAAAAAATCCGACTGGTCGGCCAGAAGGGCCTGCACCATGCTTTCCACCGCCTTGACAGTTTCATTCACCATAACTCTTAGAACTTCTGCGGGTCATCGCCCGCTCTTGATTCGCAGGCTTTCAGCCCGCTCTGAAATTGAAGAAGGGAACGCTTCCGTTCCCTTCTGATGCTTCGTTGGTCAATGCAAATGTACAATTAAATACAATTCCACCAAAACCAGGGAAAAGCTTCACGAAAATATTTTGTATGGGCTCCAGGCGGCTAGCCAGCGGGGATGGATTAAAATAGTACTTTTAGAAAAAGAACCAATATGAGCCAGCCCGACAATCTGGGTTCCTTTATTTCCGAGAATAAGACGATCTTAAAAGAATATGTCGAGACCAGGATGGAGATCTACCGGCTGCAAAGCCTTCGGATATTCTCCAAATCAGCGGGTTATTTTGCATGGATCATCGTCTCGCTCTTTCTGGCTTTCCTGATCGTGATCTTTGGGGGACTGATGCTTGGATACTGGTTTTCCAGTATGTTAGGAAGTTATGTGAAAGGGTTCGGTCTGATAACATTACTGTTGGTGGTATTGTTCGTGCTGCTGGCGCTGTTCAGGAAACGGCTGTTTGTAGACCCTGTCGTCCAAAGCATTATTCAACGGTCGAGAGAAGAGGACAACGCCAGAGCCGACGAAGATTGAGCAGGTGATCCAGGAGGTCAATGGCTATGAACAGGGAGTTACCAGCTGTGTGAGGGTCAGGTATAACAAAAAATCTTTTTATATGGCATCAAAAGCATCCCGTACATTGGACAGCCTTGAGGAGGATATTCGCAAACTGCGAAAAAAAGCCAGGGGGCTGGAGCGCCAGCTGGATGATAATTTCACTTATTTTCAACAACATTCGGGAACATTATTTGTCAGATCGCTGTTACCAAGAAGGGTCGATGGTGAAACCGTAACTGGCAACCCTATTATCGATCCCTTTCTCCAGAACGAGCGGATGCAAAAAGTGCTGGCCAAGCTGGCGGATATATTGGCCGAAAAGTTGGGAGATGGGCTTAACTGGTTGATTAACAGAGTGTTCAAGAAGTGAGTCGGGGGCGCCCTGTAAAACGGGCGGGAAGAAGGGATAGCCGGGAAGAGGGTGAGCGGGATGAACCGGCAGAAGAGCAACCGGGAACGCCTATAAGGGTTTTAAGAAACCATTAAGTTTAGATCAATTAATTTTAACTTGTCATGATGCCTTTATCAGAGATATTTTTTCTAGCGATCGTACTCTATGTACTATATCGATTTGTCTTCAACTTCGTCGTACCCATTGCACGAACTACCCGCCAGGTAAGACAGCAGTTCCGGAATATGCAGGAGATGCATAACCAGCAGCAGGATCCTCTCCAGGGCAGCTATGGGAACCAAGACCCTTACGGCAGACAATCCCATGGACCATCCGCATCGACCCAGCCCAAAAAGCCTGCCTCCAATGATAAGGGTGGAGAATACATCGACTTCGAGGAGATCAAGTAAATCGGTGGCCGAGGGGCGCCTACCACTGAAAATCCATGATGGTGGTGCCGGGTCTTAAATAGAGCCCTTTTAGTCCGGCCTTTTGGGCGCCTTCCACATTGATCAGCGCATCATCTACAAACAGGGTCTCTCCTCCATTCAGCTCATTTTCCTTTAATATATATTGAAAAGACGCCTCGTCGGGCTTACGCATTTTCAGCGTATGGGAATAATAGGCCTTTTCAAAATGATCGTCCAGCTCACCGTCGGAAAATGTATTCCTGTATATCTGCTGAAGGGCAGACAAATGAAGAGAATTGGTATTACTAAAAAGAAAAATGCGATAGGTCTTCCGAAGCTCTTTTAGCAGCTGTATACGCTCCGGCGGAAAATCGAGCAGTAAAGCATTCCAAGCCCGGATGATCTCCTCATCCGATGCGGTGACTCCTGTCAGGTTTCTTATCTCATCGACAAATTGCTGATCGCTGATACCACCTACCTCATAATCCTTAAAAAAAGAGGATGCGTGTCCATGACCAAAATATTCCCGGAAAGGCTTTACACCCAAGGCTGTAAAGGCGTCTTCTGTCCGTTGATTATCCAGGTTGATGATCACGCCTCCCAGATCAAAAATGATGTTCTTGATACCTATCATAGATTTTAACGATTGGCTGGCGGGCTCTGGCCCGCCAGTGCTACTTTAACCAGTTGATCCGCACGGACTTTGTATCCCTGGAGTTGCCGCCCACCATGATATCGAAATCACCAGACTCCCAATCATATTTCAGATCGCCGTTGTAAAACTTCAGGTCTTCCGTGGAGATAGTAAAATTAATATTCTTTGATTCACCAGCCTTGAGAAATATTTTATGAAATCCTTTCAGCTCTTTTACAGGACGGGTGATGCTTCCTACCACATCGCGTATATAAAGCTGCACTACTTCTTTTCCGTCAACGGAGCCGTCATTGGTAACTTTCACGGAAACAGTCAGCTTTTGATTGCCCTTTAAGGATTTGATGCTCAATATCGGGTCACCATAAGTAAAATGAGCATAGCTCAGCCCATATCCAAAGGGATACACGGGGTCATTGGATACATCCAGGTAGTTGGACCTGAACTTCTGAAACCACGCGCCTTCGGCCAGGGGACGACCGGTGTTCTTATGATTGTAATACAAAGGTACCTGCCCTACGTTCTGCGGCCAGGTAGTGCTCAACTTGCCGGAAGGATTCACATCCCCGAACAGCACGTCGGCAATGGCATGACCGGCTTCGCTGCCGCCAAACCAGACATTGAGGATGGCGGGAACATTGTCATTTTCCCATTTAATGGTTAGTGGGCGCCCGGTAAATAATACCAATACCACGGGCTTACCTGTCTTGAGCAGGGCTTTTAACAGATCTTCCTGTACCTGGGGAATACCGATCCAGCTGCGGCTGCTGGACTCTCCCGTCATCTCTGCGGACTCACCCAGCGCTGCTACGATAACATCTGCCTGACTGGCGGTCTGTACGGCCTCCTGTATAATATCCGCCGCGGGACGATGATCCCTGTTCAAGGATTTACCAAACATGCCGGCCCTTTCTTCAAATACGCTGTCGGCATCCAGGTTGGAGCCACGCGCATAGACGATCTTTGCCTGGCTGCCCACTACATCCTTTAATCCCTGTAATACAGAAATGGATTTGGAGAAATCAGCCGCTACGCTCCAGGTGCCGGGCATATTTTCTTTATTGTCTGCCAGGGGGCCTACGAGGGCAATGGTGCCGCCTTTCTTCAGCGGAAGGATATTTCCCTGATTCTTCAACAAGACAAAACAGTCGGCGGCGATCCTGCGAGCCTCCTGTCTATTGGCATCGGTGAATATTTCCGTCGCCGCTCTTTTCTCGTCGCAATATTTATAAGGATCCTTAAAGAGGCCGAGCTTGTATTTAGCTTCGAGGATCCTTCTGCAGGCGGCGTCGATCTGGGCCTGTGTAACTTTCCCTTCCGACAGGGACTTCTTCAACGTCGTGAGAAAGCCCTCTCCTACCATATCCATATCGACACCGGCCTTTAATGCAAGGGCGGAGACAGTTTGCAGATCACCCAAGCCATGCTCGATCATCTCATTGATGCCGGTGTAGTCGGTGACGACGAATCCTTTAAAGCCCCAGCGAGTGCGGAGCACGTCCGTCTGCAGGAACTTATTGGCGGTGGCGGGAACGCCGTCGACTTCGTTAAAGGAGGCCATGACACTGCCTACGCCTGCATCTACCGCGGCCTTGTAGGGAGGGAGGTATTCATTAAACATCCTTACATGACTCATGTCGGTGGTGTTATAATCGCGTCCGGCCTCTGCGGCGCCATACAATGCGTAGTGCTTTACACAGGCCATAATATCAGACTTGCCGGAGAAGTCCTGCTGATAGCCTTTTACCATCGCCTTTGCGATCAGGGAACCCAGATATGGGTCTTCTCCATTGCCTTCGGCGATGCGCCCCCAGCGAGGATCGCGTGCTATGTCCACCATCGGGGAGAAGGTCCAGCAAATGCCATCGGCGCTGGCTTCGGTGGCGGCAATACGGGCGCTCTTTTCTACGGCATCCATGTCCCAGCTGCAGCTAAGCCCCAGCGGAATAGGGAATACCGTCTCGTATCCGTGGATCACATCCATGCCAAAGAGCAGGGGTATTTTCAGGCGGCTCTGTTCCACGGCAACCTTCTGCACGTCCCTGATCTTGGCGACTGACTTGATATTGAAGAGTCCGCCTACTTTACCTGCTTTGATCTTTCCTGCGATGTCGGAGTTGGATGCCTGACCGGTAGTGATATCACCCGCGCCGGGAAGATTCAGCTGACCCAGCTTTTCGTCCAGCGTCATTTTGGACATGAGATTGGTGATAAAGGTATTCATGGCGGGGTCAGGCGAGAAAGGGCCAGTGGCGAAGGTGGTCACGGCGGCAGGTGAAGATGTGCCTGTGCGGACCGAAGTTCCTGATGAGGATGAGCGCGCAGGCGGTGTGCCGGAAGATACCACGTCAGACGGAGACTGGGCAAACGATGCTGCGGTGATAAGCAATGCGCTGGCAAGAATTGAAAGCTTCTTCATATAAGATCTTATTTTAAGTTAGTCGACTTTTATCGTTTTGGTGCGTGCGGACACGCCATTTTCGTTGACGGCCTCGATGGAAAAATAATAGGCCTTATCCTTATCCATCAGCTTATCATAATACTCATTGGCATCGTGTACCATAATACAGGTATAGAGCTTGTCGGGTGCGGTGCCAGTGTAGATATTATAAGCGTACGCGTTGTCCACGGGCGACCATTTGATCCAGGCGCTGCGCTTATCTTTCTCCGTGCGCAGGACAATAAGCTGTTTCACTGCTTCGGGAGAAGCGCCATTGCCCTTCCCAAACACACGCAGGCCGCTGATGGCAAACTTGCCGGAGGGCATATGGATATTTTCCAGCCGGATGTAACGGGTCTGTACAGGCGCAGGCAGCTCTACATACTCATGGGGAATGTCGGTAGTATTCTGGCTCTTATCTACCAGCAGTGTCCATTTTTTCCCGTCGGCGCTATGATAAAGCTTGTACTGATGATAGATATTCGTCTGCTTGCCCAGGAAAGCAGCATCCTGGTCGGCATAGTTGATCTGTATGGCATGGACGGTGGAAAGATGGCCGAGGTCCGACTGTATCCATTCCCCTTTGTCACCTGTGGCGGCGCTCCAATAGGTCTTTATATCTTCATCCACGGCGTCATTGGCCGGATGGCCGTTGGCTAAGGTGGAGGATACCAGTACAGGCTTCTTATAATTGAGAAGCATCCATCCGGTGAATTCTCCCGAAGGAAGATAGTGGGGATAATCTCCAAAGACAGAATTCATGTACATCACTCCATCCTTGTCAAATCCGGCCGGCCAGAGGCCCAGTCTTCTCTCGAAGCTGTTCTTGACGGCAACTGTGATGGTGGAAATATGCCAATAGCGTTTGTCATTATCGATAAAAGTGCTGCCGTGGCCTGCGCCTCTTGCAAATCCACCCGGATGGAAAGAAAGGGGTTCGGATTGGGGCTGGTCAAAAGGACCCAGGGGGCTATCCCCCACTACTACACCATCTGCGTAGCCGGAGAACTCGGTGCCGGGTGCGCCGTACTGCAGGTAATATTTTCCGTTGTACTTTGTCATCCAGGAGCCTTCGATAAAAGGGTCGAGGAAGGTGTTGTCATAATATTCGCCAAAGCGCTGCCAGCCAAACCTGTCGGGATGAAGAAGATAAAGCTCCTTACGCGTACCCATGGGCTGGAAGGTCTTGCGGTCCAGCTCGACGCCATAGACGGGATAGGTATTGCTGCTGCCATTGTACATGTAGAGCTTTCCATCGTCGTCGGTGAAAAAGGCGGGGTCCCAGCCGCCAATATCGAAGGAGTCTACCAGGGGCTTCCATTGATTGGCTTTAGGGTCGGTGCTCATCCAGATGGTGAAGTTGCGTGTATAGGTGGAGCCGAAGACGATCATGGTATCTCCAATGATGCCTATGGCGGGGGCGCAAAGCTCATCATAGCCTTGGTTCCAGGGACGAAGGAATTTACGGGAAATAAATTTCCAGTTCAGCAGGTCGCTGCTCCACCAATAACCCCATTGGTTGGTGCTAAAGAGATAATAGTCTCCTTTATAGTTGACGATAACGGGATCGGCAGTTGCACGGTGTTTACCCCATTCGGTGAAGTTGGGAATGGGTGTGTACCCATAATCGAGATTCATGGGGTTGCAGTAAGTGAGTTGCCTGGCGGGCTGCTGGGCGCTGGCGGAAGGGCTGCCCCCAAAAAATGCGATGCAGCAGAGGATCGCCAGGGCAGCAGAGCGCATGCGGTCCAGGCTCCATTTTCCCGGGCCGGTGAAGAAGAAGACCATGGCCAGCAATACGAAGAGGAATGGATGTTGATCTTCGTACCAGATCTTTCCATGACCTATAAAAAAAGCAATAAACAACATCGTGCCGGCCAGGATAATGCAAGCGATCCTGGTGAACAGGCCTACCGTGAGCAGAAGACCGCTCACCAATTCGGAGCCTTTACCGAGGTAGGCCAGGATGGAGGGAGCTCCTGCATTTTTAAGGACATCCCATTCGGAGTATTCTTTCATTTTGGCCGCATCGAAGGTTTCCCATCCATGATAGATCAAAAAAGCGCCTGTGATGATCCTTACCAGTCCCAGACCGCCGTCCTGCCATATAGATGATGAAGAGAAGAACTTTCTCATGATTTACAAGTTTATGCTATTTACAATCAGTCCTATTATACCATCGGCCATTTGAAGGTGGACTGAAGGGATATCTTTTTTCCTGTGGCAGAGGATGTCCTGGCGCCCTCGATGATCTCCAGCACGTGCAAGGCATGGTCGACGGCGATACGCGGTTCGATATTTTTTACCAATGATTCGCCGATCTTCGTAGCCCCTTCCTGCCATTGATAACCTTCTGCGTCCTCCTGGTAGAGTTTTGAAGGTTCAGTCGAGGAGTCGTCGAGGTATACGCCCATGGGTTCCCAATCATACCCGATGAGGCGCATATTGCCTTTGTCACCATAGATCTGTATGGAATGCAAGGTCTGGCCTTTGGCTTCATGCCCATGCGGATCGAAATAATTAAAACCGCACATGACGTGGGAGATGACATTGTTAGCGTGTTCCAGGAGCAGGTGGGCGTTGTCTTCTGCCTCTACCTTGATCTTTCCTTTATCATCCACGGTGCGTTCAGGGTTTACAATGGTGGTCATGGCCATTACGCTTTTTGCGGGGCCCAGCAGGCCGGTGAGCGTCGCCATATTATATACTCCAAGATCGGGCATGCTGCCGCCCCCCTTCTCATAAAAGAAGGCGCTCCATGTCGGGCCGGTGTGTCCATATTGCCCGTGTGCGCTGGCAATTCGACCTAGCTTGCCATCCTGGATGGCTTTACTCATAAAAGCAAACTGAGGGCTATTGACCACTGCGGGAGCTCCCCAGATACGAAGGTTCCTGCTCTTTGCCAGATCGAGGAGGGCCTTGCCTTCGGCATAGGTATTGGCCATGGGCTTTTCACTCCACACGTGACGACCGGCCATCAATGCTTTTTTATTCAGCTCGCCGTGCACCTGCATATCGGTGATGGTTATCTGCATGTCGAACGGAACACCTTTCAACATGGCTTCGATGTTGGGATAGGTCTGGGCAGTTGTGAGCTCGTATTGTTTTTTCTGCCCCAATGCCCTGTCATATTTTATATCACAGAGACTCACTATTTCCAGCAGCGGAGATGTTTTTATATGAGGGATATAGCGATTGCTGACACTGCCGCAGCCGATGATCCCTATTTTTAATTTCTTGTCGGGCAGTCCGGCGGCAAGGCTTTCCAGGGATGAAAGCATAAGTGCGGCGCCGGCCATAGCGGCGGTCCTTAGAAATTCCTGGCGGGAGATGTTTTGCATAGCATCGTTATTTTAAGTAAGGTGATTGGAAACCCAGTTTCTTTAACCCATTTTGTACATCGGGTATATTCATGAACAGCCGCCAGATCAGGGCGCTGCGGTAATTTTCGATCATGACGACGATGGGACCCTGATCGATGGCCAGATGTGTCTTTGCATACCAGCTCCTGCTTTCGCTAAAGCCGTCGGCAAAGCCATAGGGGCCCCAGATCCTGCTGCCGAGGTCATAATAAAAATGTTTGAGCGCCTGCATGCTGTATTCAGGAGTATACGGAAAGGAGGAAAGGGCGGCGGTGGGTTGTATGACGCCCATATCTTCCTGTGGACAATGCGCCACATATCCTTTATAGCTATCGCCGGCGGTGAGTCCCCAGCAATCGGCGCCATACCCTTTGTACTTTTTAGGATTGTCGATGCAGTAGGCCCTGTTGATGAGGGTATGGTTCTTTGTCTGCTCTGCATAGTCGATGCCTTGGTCGTCCTTCAGCCCATTGGGGTCTATGCCCATGAAAGTATATTGCTCGAAGAAAAGAGGGCCGCCGCCGTCAAAGTTTCCCAGGGGCAGCGTGATGCCATAATATTGCTGCCCGTTGCGCCAAGACTGGCTTTTTACCCAGGAGTTCTCGTATAGCTCTTTGGAGATAGGGTGTGTGGGGGACGAGGCAGACATTACATACGTGATCAGCGCTTCATCCCATCCATATACGGGAAAATTCATATTAAAATCGTTGTTGGGGCTCCAGTGCCAGTACAACAATTTATCCCCTCCCCTGCTATGCCAGTTCCAATCCGCATCGTTCCACATTTGGCTCACCCGCTCGCGGAAATATCTCTCCAAGGGGGTATCGCCCTTGAAATATTCTTCGGCGCAAAGAAGCCCCATAAGCATATAAGATGTTTCGACGATGTCGGCGCCATCGTCCAGCCGGCCAAAGGGAATGGTCTTGCCGGTGGCCCCATTCATAAAATGAGGATATATCCCGTGGTAACAATCCGCCTTGATCAGAAAGTCCACGATCTGTACCAGTCTTTTTAAGGCGGTGTCGCGTCCTACCCAGCCGCGGTTGACGGCTACAACAGTGGAGAGGATGCCGAATCCGGTGCCTCCGATGGCGCAAGCTTCCTGGCCGAAAGTATGACGGCTGAAATTTGGCTGGTCATAGGCTTCGTTGATATAGTCCCAATAATATTCGGCCTTTACGGTATTGTCGCGCTCACGGGCGAGGCCGCTGACAGGATGAGCATAGTGCCAGAAAAAGCGGAATGTCTGGCGTTGAATGACGTCGAGGAGGGCGGAGTCGGACAGACCTTTTATGATGCCCACGGGGGTGATGCTGTTGGGGCCGGAACCGGGGGGTACCTGCCGGGTAGGCGTAGATGGGGTGCGTTGGAGGGTGACCCATTGGGACATGCTGGACGGGCCCGACGGGCCGGATTGCCGATGGGCAACCTTTCCGGGGGAGGAAGGAGAGCCAGACAGGGAAGAGATCTGCCGGGGAGGTAAAGACGGGGCAGACTGCGGAGAGGAGGCAGACCGGGGAGACGAAGATGGGCCGGACCGGAGGGAGTCCTGTGTGGAGAGCGGAGCCGGGTCCGACGAGAAGAGCTGCCGGGTGAATGAAGACTGGCCGAGCCGGGCTGGGCTGGTGGTCTGTGCAGCAGACCTGAGCGTGCAAAGGAGCGTAATGGCAAACAATATATTCTTCATGGTTGCAACTATTTTATCCAGGGACTTGTGAAACCCAGTTTTTTAAGACCTGCCTGTATCTCGGGGCAGCTCATGAACAATTTCCAAAGCAATCCGCTGCGATAATTTTCGATCATCGCGATCTCGGGGCCTTGATCGATGGCCAGGTACTCGGTAGCGTACCAGCTCTTTTGTTCGCTGAAGGCATCGGTGAATCCGTATTCTCCCCAGATCTTACCCCCCAGCTTGTCATAAAAATATCTCAGCGCCTGCATGGAATACTCGGGTGTATAGGGAAAGGAGGATAAGGCGGCGGAAGGAGTGATCACTCCCAAATCGTTGGTAGGTGAATGTGCATTATACCCTTCAAAGTTGTCACTGGCGGTGAGTCCCCAACAGTCGGGACCGTATCCTTTAAAATGGTTGGGATTGCGGACGCAATGCTCCCGATTGATCAACGTATGGTTCTTATTCTGTTCCCAGTAGTCGGCATATCTGTCTTTCAATCCCCGCGGGTCAAGACCGAGGAACGAGTAATGTGCAAAGAACAAGGGACCGCCATAGTCGAATCCCAGCGGCAGAGTGATATCATAAAAAGATCTGCCATTATAAAAATGAGTGCTTTCCGCCCAGCAATGATGATATACTTCGGGGCTGATGGAATAGCGGGGAGAAGAGGCGGCCAATACGTAGGCGATCAGACATTCGTTCCAGCCCCGCAGCTCGAAGTTCATGCTCCAGTCGTTGTTTGGACTCCAATGCCAATACAGCAGGTCCATACCGCCGCGTGTATGCCAGTTGAATTCTGCATCCTGCCATAGCCAGTTGATCCGATTGCGCAGCTCCGTCTCTTTGCCTTCATGGCCATTGAAATACTGGCGGGCGCAGAGAAGACCTTCCATGAGATAGGATGTCTCGACGAGGTCGGCGCCGTCGTCCTTACGACTGAAGGGAATGGTTTTACCCGTCTCCCCATTGAGCCAGTGAGGGAAGATGCCGTGATAGCTGTCTGCTTTTGCAAGGAAGTTGACTTCTTTCAGCAGGCGTTCGACGGCCTGGTCGCGGGTGATCCATTTCCGCTCAGTCCCGACAATGATGGCCATGATGCCGAATCCACTACCGCCGATGGTGCATACTTCGTGTCCGTAGTTAAAGGTCACATTACTCCGTTCGCGTGACAGGCCGCTGACGGGATGGGCAAAGTCCCAGAAATATTTAAAGGTCTGCTTTTCTGTGAGGTCAAGGAGGGCTGTGTCGGAGAGGTTTTTGGGGCCCTGGGGGATGGTGCCGGAGGGGCCCGTGAAGTGGGGGACGGAGGAGATGTCAGGGGGGGTGACAGGGCTGGATACGGAGGCTGTGGAGGGGAAAGACATTGGACGGGAGGACCTGGGACGGGAAGATGACTGGTAGGACAGGGTAAATGACAGCATGACAAAGCCAAGGGTCGCCGCCAAAAGCAGAAGTGGACGAGTATTTTTCATAACTGATGTCATAGTGACGATGATTATTTATGCCGTTGTCTCAAATATTTTTTTGTCTCTTCAGGATAGACGGTTATAAAATGCGTTCGCATGGAGGCAGGTGTCGGTGCATTATCGCCCTGCTGCAAGACCATGATGGCCCTTGAGGTCAATTCGGGCATATGACAATCGATGCAGTTGCTGGCAATATTATATTTCTCCTTGTTCTTCAATTTGCAAAAGTTGTTATGTTCGGAGTTATGGCAATTCATACATCGCGTGGAAAATTCGGCCAGCATGCCTTCTTCGTTGCGATGAGGATTATGACAGGTGCCGCATGTCATCTGGCTGCCCTGAAAACATTTACTTGATGCCAGTAACCCATATTGATTCCCATGCACGTCTATTGCCTGGGGGTCGGTGGTGTCGGGGGGCAGCTGAAAAAATTCTGACAGTGTATCTCCCGGCATAAAGCTAAAGGAGGGTCTTGTCTTCACCAGTCCACCGCCATGGCAAAGGCGGCAGAGATCCAAATTTTGTTGCCGGCTGAGCTTACCGGGGTTTATGATAAAACGGGCCTGTTTTTCATTCGGGGCATTCTTATGGAATGCTATATGCCGGGCACCGGGGCCATGACATTTTTCGCAATCCACTCCATAGACGATGTCTGTCCGGGAAAATTCTTCGTTCCCCGCGGCGGCGTCATCGGAGATCTTTTGAAACCAGGTGCTATGGCATTCGAGGCAGCGGGAGGTGATCGGCCGACGGAACCGGGCTCTATTGATATAACCGGGGCTGTTTGTCCACTGATCGATGGGAGTAAAGTAAGATATGGGAAGCTGAAATAGTTTTTTGTCTTCCCAATACAAATAGGTTTGTCCTCTTTTGCCAGAGCCGGTGGTTATGTCGATGGACGCAGCCAGGGTTTCTTTCCCATTGGAATAATCGACCTGGTACATGTGGCCATCACGCCTGATCATGGCTATATATTCGCTTTCGCTGAATTGAAATGTATTTTTCCCATCTGCGAAGCTGCCCTTTACGTTCATTTCGGTTGCGGGTTCCGATGTGTGATAGTGAGCAGTGTGGATAAATGTGTTGCAAAGATCTTTGTGACAGGAGACGCAGGCCTGGCCGCCTACGAATTCGCTGTATTGTACAGGCGGGGCAGATGCTCTGATAAACAGGAATCCCGCTACACCAATGGCGCATATGACCCATAAAGACCTATGATGAAAAGCTTTCAGCATACTATGATTCAAAGTTCTTATAGTCCGCCTAGAGTCCGGGGCCCTGAAAACCCAGATTTTTCATACCCGTCTGTATCTCGGGGCAGCTCATAAATAAATTCCAGAGCAACCCGCTGCGATAATTTTCGATCATCACGATCTCGGGACCCTGGTCGATGGCAAGGAAGTCGCTATCAAACCAGATATTGGTTAAATTAAATGCATCCGTGAAGCCATAATCACCCCAGAGCTTATCACCCAGCTTGTAATAGAAGAATCGAATGGCGTTCATGGATTCGGTTGGCGTATAGGGTAGCGAGGAAACGGCGGCCGTAGGAGTGATCACACCGTCATCATTGTCGGGGGCATGGGCTGAATACCCATTCTGCTCGTCGCTGGCTGTCAATCCCCAGCAGCTGCTGCTATAGCCATTGTAATGCTTAGGGTTGGCGATGCTATAAAGATAGTTAATTCGGGCATGCGCGGTATCCTGTGTCCAGTAGTCGGCATAGGCGTCGGAGAGCCCGTGCGGGTTGATACCCAAAAATGAATAATGTGTAAAGAAGAGGGGGCCGCCATAGTCGGGACCGAGGGGAAGGGTTATGCCGTAAAAAGACCGGCCATTAGCTATGGCCCCATTACGCGCCCAGCCATTGGTGTAAACGATATTTGGGATGGGGTTGGAGGGAGAGCTGGCAGCGAGAACATAGGTAATGAGGGCCTCGTTCCAGCCGGTGACAGTGGCATTGACAGCCCAGGCATAATTTGGACTCCAGTTCCAGTAAAGCACATTCATCCCTCCCTGGCGATACCAGTTCCAGTCGACAGCGGCGTAAAGATCGTTGATCTTGCTGCGAAGGTTTATCTCGCCCGCGTCGGTGGTACTATTAAAGTATTGGCGCGCACATAGCAGCCCCTGCAGCAAATAGGAAGTCTCTACGATATCGCCGCCATTATCCTGTGTGCTAAAAGGAACGGTGGCGCCGGTAGTGCCGTTCATCCAATGGGAAAAAGCGCCATGATAGCGTTGCACTTTTGTTGTATCGGATAAGAAGTCGACCATAGTAGTAAGGCGGTCCAGCCCCTGGGTGCGAGAAATGAAGCCACGGTATATGCCGGTGAGGATCGCCATTACACCGAAGCCGGAGCCACCGGTAGTGACCACGTCACTGGAAGCTCTTTCCCTGGCCAATCCGGAGGTGCTGTTGGCAAAGTCCCAGAAATATTTAAAGGTCTGCTGCTGGATCAACGTGAGCAGGGCGCTATCGGATATGTTCGGGAATTTATCGGTAGAGTCAATAGCGGTTATGAACTGGTAATCGCTCTCTGCCGGAAGGTAGATCTTCTCCTGTGATTGCAGGTATATAGTGAACGAGAGGACATATTTTGAAAGGGGCTTCAGTGGGGAACCAGGTTGTATTACGATACTGCTATCGCCATTTTGATAGGAGATGGAACAGGTGACCGCAGTCCCGGAATTATCCTTTAAATAAAAACCGTTGCCCAAAGAATTATGATCCACGGGGGCAGAGAATGATGCCCTGATGACAGGGGTAAAGTTAACGGCAAAAGTCTGCGACCCGGCAACGATGCCGTTCATGGTGACAGCGTTCAGCTTGAATGGCCCTGGCGGAGGAGTGACAGCGCCGGAGGACGAATGTTTGGAGCATCCCGTCGCCAGCGCGGCCCATATCATAAATATCCCAATTTGACGGATCATACTGTCAATACTTTAGTGTTAATGATTTGTCCTTTTGACGAACCGCTGCCTGCGGTGCCGGTTGAAAAAATAACAAGCTGTCATTATTCCGGGCTGCTACGAGAATTTCCCCGTAGTTAGCCGTATGCAGCCATTTCAAATCCCGCACTTCCCCGTTCACATCAGGGAGCATGCCGTGTTCGCCGAACCGGGGATTATGCGTATCAAATGAAAACAAGGTGGGGCATAGGCCGTCGTACTTCCCCTCGTAGGGTCTTGTGCCATAAAAATTCCCGCCTGCCAGCACAACATTGTTATTGCCCGGCAACCGGGTAAAGGAAAATACGGGAGCCTGCTGCAATCCGTCTGGCAGGTCCTGTCTTGTGAAATTTCCTTTTCCATCGTTCAGAAAACAGGATGAGCTGAGGGTCTCTGCTTTGAGGTCGATATAATTCTTGAACAGGTCATAAAAGATGTACTGCACATCTTTCCCCGCCACTTCGCTGTAGGTGAGGTAATATTTTTTTAACACGGGTATCTCGCGCTCCAATTCATCTTTAGCCAGAAAGGGATATTCTTTGCCATCGACGGTATAGCACATCAATTGTTCCACCGTACCATTGCCATCAAAGTCTTTGACATATAATTTCAACGGGCCATCCTTCCCCACCCATAGTTTAGAGTTGTGGCCCCAATTGCCTACAAGGAGGTCGGGGCTGCCATCGCCATTTACATCTGTTGCCAATATGGTTTGCCAAAGGCCGGTGGAGTTGGCAATATCGCGCCCGGAAAATTTCCCGTGATCATTTATAAAGACCTTGACGGGCATCCATTCTCCTGTGACGATCAGATCGGGCCAGCCATCCTTATTCAGGTCTGCAAATTGAGCGCTGGTAACGGTTCCCAGTTTAGTAAGGGGAATGGTGTTACCCGAGGTAATATCAAATTTTCCATGGCCATCATTCAACAGCAGATAGGAATTCATGGGTGTTCCAAAAGCGGTTCCTTCTGTTTTTGAAAGCGTTCCAATAAACACGTCCATATCGCCGTCGTGGTCGACATCGGCAACTGCTACGCATGATTTATTGTACAGCTGCTGTGTCATAAAATCAGGCTTGGTCTTAAAGTGACCATGGCCATCGTTGATAAACAACCGGTCCTGAAGGAACATGGGCGAATTGATAGAGGGTTCGTTACCGCCGCTGATAACGAGCAGGTCCTGAAAGCCATCGCCGTTGGCGTCAAATAAGACAGCATCCACATCTTCGCAAAAAGCGAATTCTTTAAACAAAGCTGTATCCACGGGCTCGAAATTCCCGTCCTTTTTTTGCATCATTAATGCGCCGACATGACCACGCGCTCCACAAACATAGAAGTCGCTTAAGCCATCGTTGTTGATATCTCCAACCGCGACCTTTGGTCCGCGGGTGCTTTCCATATGCGGTAAAAGATATTGAATGGAGAGATCATTAAAATCATTCTCGATATGCCTCCAATTACATGTTATCTGTGCCGTTATATTTTGCAATTCCGGCTGTCTGGGCGGGAAAAAATCAGCGTATTTAAAACTTCCGCCCGCATCCTTTTGGTCGCAGCTGAGTATTTTGCCCGCCGGGAGATTTTTAATGACCTGGTATTTCTGATCGGGCCAAACGATCAGGACGCTGTCTACGGTCAAGCTATCCAAACCAAAATGCAGCTTCGTATCAGATGAAGACTGGAAACCGCGTGTCAGCATCAGCTCTTCAAACTGGGTCACTGCCTCGTTTTTGGCATTATGTGAAAACACATACGCCTTGGAGCCTATACCGAACTTGTTCATTCCGGCGCCCTTGAACGTAATATCGAGATGATCTTTCGGAGAGGTTGTGTTTTTCAGGATAACGGCCGCCTTGTCAATACAATTGATCACCATATCCAGATTTCCGTCGTTGTCCAGGTCACCGTAGGCGGCTCCATTGAAATAACCTTTCATATTACCTGTTCCCCAATCCCCGCTGACGTCTTTAAATCCTGCATCCAGATTGCCTTTGAAAAAGAAGGGGTGAGAAGACCCGTCGGGCATTTTAGCGACCGTCTCGTCGTCAAATTCATCAGAAGCATTGCGATTGACATGCGCTGTCAGGTCGGAAATAAATCGAACATAGTCCAGGTCGGTAGGGCGCTTTACAATCCCGCTGGAAATGAACAGATCCTTTTTCCCATCATTGTCAAAATCACCGAACAAAGCGCTCCAGCTCCAATCAGTGGCGCTTATACCATCCATCAGGGCAACATCGCTAAAGCTCTGTCCGCTGCCATTATTCTTTTGCAGACAATTCCGGGACACCTGATCCTGGAAGCCATGGCTTTTGATCTTGAATTTATAGATATCGGTATTTTCTTCGCTGCCGTAGGTCTTCATTGTTTTTTCGTCGGGCGGGAGCATATCGACTGTGACTATATCCGGCTGGCCATCGTTGTTGTAGTCAGCAATATCATTACCCATGCTAAACCTGGAATAGTGGCCAAAGTGCTTTGCCCCGGACTCCGTAAAAGTGCCGTCTCCGTTGTTGATATAGTAATAGTCGTTCTCGTGAAAATCATTGCCGATATAGATATCATCAAAGCCATCATTATTCAGGTCCGACACCGAAATGCCCAAACCATATCCAAGGTCGCTTTGGTAAATGCCAGCCTGCGCGGACACATCGGTAAATTTCCCGGTAGTGCTCAGATCGTTCCTGTACATACGATCGCCGGCATTCCGATCGAAGGTTCTGCGCCGGCTGGTATCCCTGAGATTTTCATTGGGATGATGCGATTGATTTAAAATAAAACAATCCAGATCGCCATCGTGGTCGTAATCAAAGAAAACGGCTTGTGAGGAAAAGGCAGCCAGGTCCAATCCGTATTTTGCTGAACTTTCGGTAAAGGTCCCGTTACCATTATTAATAAATAATTCGTTATGGCCTTTCAAATGATGCTCGCCCTGAACGGCGCAAACATAAATGTCCAATAAGCCATCGCCGTTGACGTCCGCCATTGCGGACCCGGTGCACCAGTCGGAAGTTCCCGCTACGCCTGCCTTTTCCGTGATATCTTCAAATTCAAAATCGCCCTTATTCAAATATAATTTGTTGCCGCCCTTGTGGTTGGCCGTAAAGTAAATGTCGGGTAAGCCGTCATTATTGATGTCGCCTATGGATACTCCGCCGCCATTGTAATAGTATAAAAAATATAAGATCCCGAAAGCCTTATGTTTTTCCAGGGTATTGGTGAAGCTAATATTGGAATGGGAGGAAGAAACCGTTTCAAACATGGTCTTTGGCTTGCAGGAATAGAAAGCCAGGAGAAATAAAACAACTGAAAAAAGGCAGACCTTGTTACGAACCATCATATATGTCCCTCCTATTTTTGTATGCTCAAAATTTTCTTGGAAACTTCTTTGTATACGGCAATATAATGTGAACGCATATGCGCGGATGTCGGTATCGACTCGCCCTGGCGAATGACCATGATAGCTTTTGACGCCTCTTCCGGCATATGGCAATTTATGCAATTAGTTTTTAAGACGTCCTGGCTGACGGTTGAGGCCAGCTTACAGTCGTTGTGGGACGTGCTATTATGACAGGTTTCGCACTTAACATAAAATTGTGCTGCCTGTGTACTCTCGTTCTTATGCCCATCGTGACAGCTGAGGCATGTCATTTGGCTATTCTTAAAACATTTGCTGGCAGCGAGCATACCGTACTGATTGCCATGCACATCAATTTGTGAAATGGGTTTTGCGGTGTCGGGCTGAAAGAAGTCGAACAGCTTATCGCCCGGCTGAAAACTAAATGAAGGTTTGGATTTTGAGAGTGCCCCGCCATGACAAAGCCTGCAGAGATCAAGGCTTTCCTGGCGCGTACCTTTTGCAGGATTAAAAATGGCGTGACCCGTCTTGTCTCCGGGGTTCTTGTCGTGGAATATGATGTGGTCCTGGGCCGGTCCGTGGCACTTTTCGCATTCGACACCCAGGATAAGGGTGGTCCTGGAAAATTCATCGGCTTTGGAATCTTTGTTGGTTGTCTCCTGAAAATAAGTCGAATGGCATTCCAGGCACCGCGCAGTGATGGAGCGATTAAAGTCTACTTTCCGTGAATATCCGGGGCTGATGGTCCATTCGTTGGTCTCGGAGAACCAGGTCAATGGCAATTGGAACAAATAATTCTGAAACCAGTATATGCTTGTCTGGCCCCGCTTGCCCGATCCTACCACCATGTTGAAAGGTCTTGAGAGTTTTGGTTCCCCGTATGAATACGCCGTCTGATAGAAACTGTCCTGTTTTTTCTCCGCGGCAATTAAAAGATGATCGTTAATGATGAACTTATTGGAACTATCAAAATCGCCCTTTAGTGTTTGCCCGTTGGCCGGGGCAGTGGTCAGATGATGAAAGGACTTTTCATGCTCGTCATAAATATCCTTATGGCACCGGGCGCAGCTTTGGGAACCGGCAAATCGCTGCTGTTCGGGCATATTCGCGGGCGTCTTTTCATGTTGAGAGCAATTCTCAAGCGACAAACCGAAAATGGCTATTGTTATGAGTCCAGCAATTAAATAATATTTCCGGAAGGTGATCATCTTTTAAAAAAAAGGAGCACTATCTGTCGTGCTCCTTTTAAAAAAAAGCCTTAACATTTATTGTTTGTTATTATACAAAGTCTGAATGTCTGACGCAGACAGCGCTACTCCATAAAAGCGGAATTGGTCCAAACCTCCTTCCCAATGTTCACCCCATCCTAAATTTGGTACATTATCGTTCCCGCCGATGTCCAACGATTGTATTTGAGATGCGTTCGAAACCGGGGCGCCATGATTATACCATTGCAGTACGTGGGAATTGGCGGCCCCGTCAACGTACAAGGTTAGATTTGAAGTGGTTGCATCATAGACGAAGGCGATATGATGCCAGTTATTGTCCTGTACGTTTGCCACAAAATCAGTTTGAACGGTGTCTTTCCCGCTGATATATCGTGATGAATCCCAAGAAAACCAGTTGTCGCATTTGCAATTGTCATCCACCATGTAAAACTTGATTTTCGCCTTTGTAGCGGGAGACCATGATCCCCAGTCAAAAAGAGCGAACATAGAAAAACCATAGCTGCCCCATTGCTTATTGGCAGAAGACAGCGTAAACACAAAAGATGCATTCCCATTTGGGATACCGTTCCGTTTTTCCCAAAATGCTATCGTAAAGCTAGAATCATGCGATGAAAAGTCATTCGCAGCAGCATATTTGATGAATTTGGTCCCGTCGCCTTGCACTCCCTGACCTGAAACACCGGTGACTGATGTAAGCGGATTGTCTGACGGAAAGTTGGCGCGAATACTATCCACGGCGTTCATTAACGTGTTGGAAGTATTGCCATCAAAGGCCGCGAAAAATTTTAGGGGGCCGCCCGGCGGATTGGCATCTTTTGGATAGTCTCCCATAGAGGGGCGGGTCATTTTTTGGCAGCTGAAAGCCAGGATACATAATGCCAGGAAGGGGAAGATCTGGCTATACTTTATACTATTTTTCATTTTCTTAATTTTTGGATTACACAAAATCACTACGATGTGCGGCTCCATACTATTATGGATAATTCGGGTTTTGTGTCAATTTTCCCAAGAATTGATCGATAATGGGTTGGGGGATGGGGTACAATGCGTTCTTCGGCTGATAACCCAAACTGCCCAATACTGATGTAGCGTCACCCCACCGAACCAGGTCATAGAACCGGTAGCCTTCCATTGCAAACTCCCAACGACGTTCGTCTTTTATTGCCTGACGCATTTGGGACTGGGATGCATAAGCGATGTGCGGTAATATTTTTGTCGGATCGCCGGCGCCGCGCGCGCGGGCCCTCACTGCTTCCAGGTTCGACTCGGCTGTGGCGCCATCACCTGTCTCGTTGGAGGCTTCAGCCAGCATTAGGATCACATCAGCATAGCGTAAGATCCTATGGTCGATCCAGTCTGCTCCGCCACCACTACCAATTTGCCCAGTGAACGATCTCATTTGAGGATCGGAGTATACTTTTTTATTCCAATACCTTTGATCGAGCAGGACACCAGGATTATATGCGGGAAGCGTATTTCCATAGCCACCTGTTGCAGTACCGCCATCGTATCTTCCGGAGAACAGGATAGTTGCATCCCTTCTGGGGTCGGTGGCTGAATCCCATGCATTCACCAGGTTTTGGGTAGGCGTATTCCAGCCCCAACCCAGGTTCCAATCGACGCTGGCACCGCCCTGGCGGACGTTTTGAGAAGTGCCCCATTGTGTACCTATCCACGGCGTTTGGTTCGGCCCGACATAGTTTACCAATTCCCAAATGGACTCGGGGCCGCACTTACCGGCGCCATTCAATCCGTCTTTCCAAATATCTACGAAGCTGGGATCGAGATGATATTGACCTGAGCTTATTACCTGGTTGCAAAGGCCGATGACTCTTGCCCAATTGCCGCGGAATAAATAGGTTTGGGCCCACAAGGTATTTGCCGCACCTGAGGTTAACCTCCCAAGATTTGAATTACCGGTGGCGGTAGCCCATGTTGCGGGTAAATTAGTGGAGGCGACGGTCAGGTCGGAATCGATCAACGCATAGATCTGTCCGGGTTGGGCATTTGGCACGATCTGCTGGTTGGGCGAAGTGTAATAAAAGTTCTCCAGCGGGAGATACGTTTCTCCGTATGCTTTTACCAGCTCGAAGTATGCATAAGCCCTGAAAAAACAAGCCTCACCGACATTCCTTAAAGAGCCTTCATCCGTTGGCTTAATAGAATCCGCGTCATGAATGATCTCATTGGCCAATTGGATCATATTGAAGTGATCACCCCAATACGCGTTGGTGGCCCAATCATTCTTTGTGTATTGGAACGTTTCAAATTCCGCGTTGATCTCGGCGCCATCCGAAATGCTGCTGCCTTTCTGGGCATCGTCGTCTCTTATGGAATGAAAATCCAGCCAGGCCAGGGTGCTAAATCCGGCATCGCCACGTAATGCTGAATAGAGCCCAAGCGCCTTCTTTTCAAAAGTTCCGCTGCCGCTGCCCAGGTCGTCCGCGGTGGCAGACAGAGGTTTCCTGTCCAGGAATTTTGTACAGCCGTCCAGCAGCATCGCAATACCTGCGAATGCCATCAAAGCTGCAAATATTTTTATTTTATTTTTCATGATGGACAATTTTCAATTTTAGAATGTTACACTAAGCCCTGCGGATAAGATACGGGGAATTGCTCCACCTCCCTGGTCAATCCCGAATTGCAGTGGATTGGGCGGGAAGGAAGTGGCAGCCGCTGAAAGGGTATTGCCAGATTGCAAAGAACTATATTGGGTGAAGCCGCCAAATTCCGGTGTATAGCCGGAGTTGTTCTTCCAGGTCACCAGGTTCTGCGCGTTGAGGTAGACACGTAACGCCTTTATAGGTGATGATTTGGAAAATACGTGTTGGGGAACCGTATAGCCTATTTGAAGGTTACGGATGCGAGCATAAGAACCATTCTCGATGCTGTACGTGGACCCTACGTAGTTCGCGCGATCGCCCTGGCTAAGAAGCGGTGTCCAGTTCGAGGTGCCGGGACCATGCCATGCATCCAGCTGGAATCCGGCATAATTTACGCGCTGGTAAGGCGCTTCGAGAGAGCCCCAGGCGCGGAAGATCTTATTTCCCCATACGCCACCGATGTCGACGCCCAGGCTAAAGGCTTTATAGTTAACGTTGATGGAACCTCCATAGGTGAATTTGGGGGAAGGATTGCCGATATAGGTCCTGTCTTTTGAATCAATAACATTATCCGGCTTGCCTGGCGTGCCTGAGCTGATATCTGCGTACATCAGATCACCGGGTCGTATCGTTCCCAAAGAGGATTGAACCGGCGATGCCAGTATTTGCGCATAGCTTTGGAATACGCCTTTTGCGATATATCCATAAAACTCGCCGACGGGCTGTCCAACAATCGTACGGCTGTCCTGCTCGCCGTTGTTCTGGCTGGTATAATCGATGTACGTAAATGAAGGATCACTGAAGGCAAGGACCTTATTTTGAATAAAGGTGATATTACCGGAAATGTTTATACTAAGATCATGGCTGATGGGTTGATTCCAGGAAGCGCTAAACTCCTGTCCTTTATTTTCGATGTCCACGAGGTTCTCCAATTTGTTAACACCGGAGATACTATAGAGACCCATTGCACCATCCGTCTTGCGGCGGAAATAAGTGGCTTCAAAATGCAAACGACGCTGGAACGCCTCCAGTTCGACGCCAAATTCATATTGGTGAACTGTTTCCCAATGCAGGTCCGGGTTCGCGATATAGGCTTTCGCATAAGTGGTGTTCGTAATAAACCCACCAGCAGGGTTAACCCATACTGTCTGGCCATTTGAAGTTACTCCGGGATAAGATGGATAATATACTCCTGTAGGTACGGCCTGGTCGCCCAGGGTACCCGCCGAGCCTTTCAGCTTTAAGAAGTCAAAGGTCTTCTGTCCTGCCATAAAACTCTCGCGGGTCAATTCCCATGCTGCACCGACTGTCCAATAGGTGCCCCACTGGTGTGCCGGTAAAAAGCTGGAGGAGCCATCCCGCCTGACGGAAGCATTCAGGTAATATTTCTGATCGTAATTGTACAATGCTCTTCCAAAGAAACCAGCGGTATAGTTGGGCTGATAATTATAGGAATAGGTTTTATTGGGATCATTTGTCACCTCGGTGTAAGGCCATGCGCTGGGGTACCAAAACCTTTTATCAAATGGTATGGGTTGCGCATTATCGGTAGGCACCACCCACATCTGATTGTAATTTATATTATGTGAATAGGATGTGGCGCCTGCTATGATGGTAAGATTGTGGTTTTGGAAGCTATTCTTGTAGGTTAAGAGATTATCGGTCTGCATATTTCTCAGATCCGTCAATCCCTGCACCAATTTTGTTTGTGCATTTACTACCACCGGAGCGTCGGTATTTGGGTCATAGCCATAATAAAGAGGAGTATACTGGCGATGGTTCTCACTGGAGAAGTCCCCGTATACGGCAGAGCGGAATGTCAGGTGCTTCATCAAATTGATCTCGGCATACACACTTCCCACATAACGATACAGGATATCGATGTTATAGATCCTGTTTTGCATGTCGAGGAATGGGTTTTGAACGCCTGAATTCTGTAAGGCACTATAGGTGGTGGAGTACAAGTTTTGCGTGATGGTGTCATTCCCATACAAATTGGGAACTTTAAATGATTTTGTCTTTGCAGAAACCTGCGGCATGATCTGGCGGGCGAGGCCCAATTGACCCGTAGCATCGTAAGGCAGGTTCTCGCGCATCGCCGTAAAGTTGACACCCACCTTCAACCACCTGTTGATCTTGCATTCATCATTGATGGAAGCGGTGATCCTTTGCAATTGTTCCTTTACTACCATACCCTGGTCCAACGTATACCCAATGCTAAAATTGAACTTATTGTTATCCGTTGAATTGGCAATGGAAAGATTGTTGGCGCTCTGGATACCCTTGCGTGTCACGGCATCTATCCAGTCGGTGTTATTTTGCAGATCCGGAATGGTGAGATAGCCGGTGTTCGTTACTCCGTTATTGGCGTTTTCCTGGGCAAACAGCGTATTGAACTGAGTGGCATTTGCCAGCTTGATCTTATTCACCAATTGTTTGAAACCGGTGCTGGTAGAAAAAGTAAAGAAGGATTGCCCAGCCTTGGCTCTTTTTGTCGTAATAATAATTACGCCGTTGGCACCCTGGTTACCAAAGATGGCCAAAGAAGAAGGATCTTTCAACACTTCCATGGATTCGATGTCACCGGGGTTGACGTAGTTGATATCATACGTAAATACTCCGTCTACGACATAAAGGGGAGAGATGCTGGCGATACTACCCGTACCACGGATGCGGATATCGGGATTTTGCCCGGGAGTACCATTATTGACGACATAAAGGCCGGCAACTTTACCCTGCAAGCTGGCTACTGGGTTGGTATTGGGTTTATCGGCTATCTCCTTACCGTCGATCTTTACGATGGAGCCGGTGAGGTCGCGCTTAGTAGCCTGGCCGTAACCGATGACGACGACTTCGTCCATGATCTTTTTGGCTGTGGACAGCTTGATGTTGATCACGGACTGGTTGTTAATGGCTACTTCCTGGGTCTCATAACCAATATAAGAGATGACCAGGCGTCCTTTTTCGGGTACGGTGAGTGTGAAGTTACCATTGTTGTCAGTGGACGTTCCATTTGTCGTTCCTTTGACCGTAATGGAGACGCCGGATAGGGGCTCGCCTGTCTCGCCGGTGATCTTACCCGTGATCTTGATGTCCTGGGCTTCGGGGGAGCTGGATACCACCACAATGAGGTTGTTTTCCAGCATTTTGAAGGTAAGGTCGGTGCCAGTGAACATATTATTTAATACATCCCTGATTTCCAAATCCTTAGCCTCTATGTTAATCCTTTTATGAATGGTATTCAGGCGGCTGTTGTAAAGAAATCGGTAGACGCCTTGTTTTTCGATGGAGTTAAGAGCCTTCGAGATCTCTACCTGTCTCAGGTTGAGGGACACCCTC
>Ga0105237_10001403_pt1 | contig 31830 bp, 23 predicted proteins | sample KBSC24metaG_FD_81520 | JGI IMG/M metagenome (GOLD analysis project Ga0105237, IMG submission 81520) | Corn rhizosphere microbial communities from Kellogg Biological Station, Michigan, USA - KBS C2-4 metaG | ecosystem: Host-associated > Plants > Roots > Rhizosphere > Soil | place: Michigan, USA... | reverse complement strand
TTAACGCCGAAGGCGTTCGCTAATTCCAGCCCAGGGTTCGAGCAGCGCGAGAACCCTGGGACATAATTTAAAATCGCGACCAACCCTGAAAGGGTTACGGCTGTGTTAATCGATCAAAGCCAAAAGACTGGTCCAATCTCGCTTTGCCCGCTCTGTGACGGCCTCGGGTGTAAACCTGAAGACAACGTGTATTCCACCTCGGTTTACTCCCTCACTACTGCGAGTCATCTTTAAACCCGCCACACGGCCATTCTCCGTAATCTCAATACCCTTCTGCGTTCCGGTATAACAAAGCCACTCCGGTTTAGTGTGCATATTTGCACGGTCTGGAGAGTAAGCATACTTTCGCCCACAGTCTTTACCCCTTGTACCAAGAGCTCCTCCACCAACCCAACAATGATGTCTCACGAGAATTTTCACCTGCGCACTTTCGTAATCAGCTCGCCTCGTAGCACTAAACTCCTCCTCGAGTTGTTTCATTAAAGAATCCAGCAGTGCGGGTCGTTCAGCGGGTATGGGATGCTCGTCAACTCTTCTTTTAATCAAACGGAGTTGTCCCTTGTAGCGTGGTACATAATCGGCCAAGGACGAGAGGCTAACCGTTTTGGGCTCCTTTTTCGGAGGACAATACACTGGTTTTTCAATCGCTTGTGCGCTCGCGACTGATGAAACGAGTAGTAACAGAAAAACGAAACCGATCGCATGTGAGTGGCTCACGCTCATTGTCCTCCACAGAGTTGGTCCGCATAATCACAGATACATTTCACGATACCAACACAAGGCGCAGCAAAAACATCGACCGCGACTTTTGATGAAACCATCACAAAAACGCCGCCGTACTATCTTCGACTAAAGCAGATCTCCACAACCTGCTCCGCGATTTTGAATTCTCTTATACATTTTCGGAATTCACATTCACGGATCGGGATTCAGCGACAATTTATTGAAGAGACAATCACAATGATCCGAATACTGATTCTGTTGTTCCTAACCGTTACCACGACGATGGCCCAGGCAACCTTTCACGGTGATGCGGCGCGCACAGGAGTTTACCCGACCGCCGGACCGCAGCAACTGAATGGAACAAAGTGGACGTTCAAAACTGATGGCCCAATCATTGGCTCTCCCGCAGTTACCAACGGCGTGGTCTATATCGGCAGTACTGACGGAAATCTCTACGCAGTGGACCAGGAAACCGGAAAGCAGAAGTGGAAGTTCAAAACGTTCGCCTCGCGACAGGTTACTTCATCACCAACGATCGCCAATGGTCTGGTCTATTTCGGCGGCTTCGATGGAATTCTTTACGCGCTCGATGCGGAAACGGGCGCGCTGAAATGGACCTTTGTATCCGAGTATGAGCGACGGTTCGAAGGAAAACGTCTGCACGGCTACCCGTCCGGCTTCCAAACCATTCCTGACTCATGGGACATCTACACGTCTTCGCCGGCAGTCAGCAACGGACGAGTTTATATCGGCAGCGGCGACGGAAATGTTTACTGCGTGGATGCTGTCACTGGAATTCTCCAATGGAAGTTTGCTACGGGTGACATCGTCCATGCATCTCCGGCAGTTGCGAACAACACCGTCTACATCGGTAGCTGGGACAGCTATCTTTACGCGCTTGACGCCGAGACGGGCCAGGAGAAATGGCGCTTCAAGACCGGTGAAGATACGTACATCCGTAATCAACAGGGCTTTCAATCTTCCCCAGCCATCGCCGATGGGACTATTTATGTTGGTTGTCGAGATGGACACCTCTATGCAGTTGATGCCGCGACGGGTCGTAAACGTTGGGACTATCCGACGAACAAAGGATGGGTGAATAGTACGCCGGCAATCCGTGGTGGCGTAGTGTATGCCGGAACGTCGGATGGCTACCGGTTCTTCGCGCTCGACGCGAAAACGGGTCGGTTGAAATTCGCGCTGGACGCCAAAGGCGCGGTGTTCTCATCGCCTGCGCTTGCCGGCGAGATGGCTTACGTCGGTGTATCGAATGGGCGGTTGCTGGCGGTCGATGTGAAGAATGGCAAGCTGTCGTGGGATTTTCAAACTGAAGGATCGAAGAAGGATCCGATGAAGATGCTGAAGCCGGATGGCGGGTTGAACAACGATGCGATCTATGCACGTTATTTTGGTGATTACCAGGACATGGTGCTTGCGTTTTATCGAGTGTTCTCCGTGGGTGCAATCTGGTCTTCACCAGTCGTCGATAAAGGGGTGGTTTATTTTGGGAGTACCGATGGGTCGTTGTATGCCGTTAACTGAAGTTTGCGAGAAACCCATTTAACGACCAAAGCGAGAGCGCAACCTACCGCCAGCCCCAGGTTGGAAGTCACGAAATCACCCCAGACGTAATACTTCAAATACAACGTCTGGGCCAGGACCAGTATCGATGCCACGAAAACGACCTTAGACCTCGAACTCAGCAACATGTAGCTGAGCAGCAGAGTATGACCGGATATATGCATGACCTCGCTTCCCAATACCCTTCCCGCTGCTAAACCGAAGACTAAGAAATCAATTCCATGTTGAGACAAGTTGCCCTTCCGCACGTGTTGGACGCGCTCGATGATGAATGCAAAACACGGAACCATTAACGGCACGAAGTACTGAAATGTGCCTGCCGGATCGAGAATATTCGCTCTGACCTGTTCATGACGAAGCAGGTAAAGTCCAACAAGTCCCGCGCCGATCAGTGAGCAGATCAGTACTATCAACTCGCTAACACCGCGGTCGCTGATTTTTTGTTTTACCCGCTCTGAATTCGCCTGCATAATTTCTCTCGAACAGAAAGGGAACGCTAGCGTTAAGTAAAATCTGAATAGCCGCCGAACTGGCCACAATGGCGGCACCGAAACAAATACCCGGTTGGTTCACCATCCTTATCAAGTGATTTGAAATAATCGTCCCAGGTCGCACCGTCAAATTCAATCTCTTCCTTGATCGCGCGGATCGCTTCAGGGCCGTAAGCAAGCAACTCCTTTTTGCCAACACGCCCCAAAAACTCTCCTGCATCACGACAGTGGGTAAACCATCTCTCCTGCTGCCACCCCGTGAAACCCGGAGTCCGATACGCAACCTCGGCGACAATCTCAGCCGCAACAGGCTCCCAGACTCCATAACCTCCGACGCCGTCTCGGTCGGTGAACTCGGCAGCAAACATCTCGTGCGCTCTACCGTCAGCGATACACCATGGGCAGAATGCGTCAATCAATTCCTGCTCGGCGTATGGTTGTCCTTTGTAGATGAATCCTCTTGCCTGATCACAGGCAACACACTTTTGCTTGGATGGCTCAATACTACCAGTCGCGAGTGGATCCGGATGATACTTGAAAACGGGTAAGTCCATAACCATCAGTTTATTCGACCAGGGCCTTTCTCATTCTCCCCAAGCTTTAGCTTGGGGTTTCTCGTTGCGTTTCAGGCTTGGATACGGTCAGTACCGTATCCAACAATGACTTTCGACTTTGAGGCAAAGCTGTCTGCGATAGCAGGCATAACAAGACGTGGCATAATTGTTGCTCAATGCCCACTTATCGAAAAAATCGTTGATTAGGGGCGTTGATAATGTATCGAAATCGCGTATCACGAACGTTATTAGTTCTACTGTTGATTCTCTCTTTCGCGTTTGCCGTTCCCGTCGCCAGCGGTCAACACAGACGACGGCATCGAAATCCTGAAGCCGGAAAAAAGAAGGCAGCGAAACGCATCGGTATCGGCACAGCGGTCGGCGCGGGTGCAGGAGCATTGATTGGCGGCAGGAAGGGTGCACTCATCGGCGCGGGTGCGGGAGCCGGCGCCGGCACGGCCTATCACTATCACAAAAAGCGACAGTATCGACACCGCCATCGCAGACCCTAACGCGTAGGTCTAAGCGCGATGCCATGGATCTGTCGCCGGCGCCAGGCCGAGTCTGACTGCCGTCTTTACCAGATCCGCGACGGAGTCAACCCTCATCTTCTGCATCATTTTTCCGCGGTGAGCCTTCACTGTGATCTCACTGATCCCGAGTTTCAAACCGATCTGTTTATTCAACATTCCAGCGACGACTAATCGCATCACGTCCTGCTCACGAGGTGTGAGCGAATCGTAATTACCGCGCAGAGTGGTTATTTCAGCTTGCTCGTCCAGCACGGCCGTGCTGCGTTTGATGGCGTGCCGGATCGCGCTTAAGAGCACCTCGTCGTCGAATGGCTTGGTTAAGAATTCGACAGCTCCGGCTTTCATGGCCTGGACCGTCATCGGCACGTCGCCATGACCAGTAATAAAAATGATCGGCATGTCAACGCGCTCGCTGCCGATTAATTTCTGCAATTCAAGGCCATTGAGATCAGGAAGCGAGACGTCGAGCACGAGGCAACTCGGCGTAGTCGACCGCGGACGCTCGAGAAAATCCCTTGCGGATGCAAAAGTCTCGGGTTGCCAGCCCGCGAATTTGATCAGCAGCTCCAGCGATTCGCGCACGGAGATGTCGTCGTCAACGACAAAGACGATCGGCTCCTGCTGCGACTTCGGGGCTGTCATATCAATTCAACCTACGCCAAGCGCGGTGTTGAGTGCCTGCAAAAGATCCGCCGCCTCAAATGGCTTGAACAGACACTCCACGGCGCCTTCTGCGATCAAACGCGGCCGCACCGTCGCATCGCGCTGCGCCGTGATGAAGACAATCGGGATCGAATGCTCGCGCGATTTTAGCTCGCGCTGGAGATCCGGTCCCGTCATGCCCGGCATCGCGACATCAAGAAGCAGACAATTCGTATCGGCGACTGACTCGGAAGCCAAAAACTCTTCGGCAGACGAGAACGTTTGCGCCTCAAACCCAAATTCCCTGAGTAGATCGGGTAAGGACTCCCGCACGGATTCGTCGTCGTCAACTACTGATATGAGAGGACGCATGACCATCGACTAAGCCTCGCAACGCGGTGTGGATCGATTCCAACATAAGGGTAGTTAGGAGAATGCCCGTATCACAGCCGGATGTCCATCATACTTAGGTATCGGTCGCGAAGCCGCGATCGATACGAAGGTATCGATCAATACCTTCGTATAATAGATTCACCTGCTCACTCGTGATGTACTCCCGCTCGCCGGTTCAAACAATTTCGAAGAAGGAGCCTTATGAAACGCATCACATTCCTGCTCGTTGCAGTTGCGACACTTGCGGGTGTTGCCGGTTTTACGTCGACCATGTCTCGCCGCGCCACGGCTCAAGAGGCCACGCCGATCTTCGTTACGACAGTTCCATCCGGATACCGTGACTGGAGAGTTGTTTCGGTGGCTCACGAAGCAGGCGACCTCAACGATATTCGCGCCGTTCTGGGGAACGATATAGCAATCAAGGCCTATCGAGAGGGCAAGCTTCCGTTTCCGGAAGGCGCGATCGTGGGTCGAATAGCGTGGGGCCACGTGGCTTCAGCGGAAAACAACAAAGTCCTGGGCCGTGAGCAATCTTTCGTGGCCGGACCACCCACGGAGTTCTATCTTCAGTTTATGGTCAAGGACTCGAAAAAGTACGCCGCGACAGGTGGTTGGGGATACTCCTCATTTGATCAGGACGGCAAACCTTCAAACGACGCGGCCATGAAGCAGTGCTTCCCCTGCCACCAGGCCATCAAAGATCGTGACTTCATTTTCACGCGTTACACGCCGTGAATTAACACGGACTTATAGATCGTCAGCCGCGCATGGGATCGTAAACGAGAACGTCACACCTGGACCATCGTTCGCGGTGGCCCAGAGACGACCGCGATGGTTCTCGATGATCGAGCGGCTGACGGAGAGTCCGATTCCCATACCGTCAGCTTTAGTCGTGTAAAAGGAGCGGAATAGTTGATCCAGAGTTTGTGGGTCGAAACCTGTTCCGGCGTCTTGCACACTCAAACGCACAGAGTCGTCTTCGTACACTTCAGTTCTGAACAACAGTTCGCGCGGACGATCGTCGACGTCGCTCATCGCGTCTGAACCGTTTCTCAGCAGATTGATAATCACCTGCTGTAGCTGCACGCGGTCACCTGGTACGAGCGGCAATTTATCGGCAAGTTCAGTTCGGGTAACGACGCGGTTCCGCTCGAGTTCGGCCCTCGACAACGCAATCACTTCGCGTGTTGCTTCGTTCAGGTCTACCAACTCTGTGGTTGCTTCCTTCCTGCTGAAGAGAGCGCGCAATCGTGTGATCACATCACCGGCGCGGCGGCCGTCGCGAATCGTGCGTTTTGCGGTTTCCCGCGCGCCGTCAACGTTCGGCGGATCGGCGTCCAGCATCTTCACACAGGTGCTCGCGTTCGTGATGATGCCCGACAAGGGCTGATTGACTTCATGCGCGATCGAAGCCGTCAGCGCGCCAAGACTCATCACGCGCGCAACGTGCGCGAGTTCTGAGCGCGCTTTATCGAGCGCCTCTTGAGACCGCCGACGCGGCGTAATATCCTGAACGGCTGCGATGTACTCGAGTTCATTGTTCTGATCGCGCGTCGCGCGAGCGACCGCATGCATGTACTTGATCGATTGGTCAGGCATCAGCAAGCGATACTGCCATTCAAAGTCGTCGCTGCCATTTCGCGCCTGCTCGACCATCTTTTCGTACAACGTGAGATCTTCCGGATGGACGCGCGTGCGAATCACGTCGAGCGTGATAGTCGTGCCAGGCTCTAACTCGTAAATCCGGTACATTTGTTCTGACCAGGTGATTTCGTCCGTCGCGACGCGCCACGAAAAACTGCCTGTGCGACTGACCTGCTGCGCCTGGGCCAGGAATGCAGCACTGCGACGAAGTTCCTCCTCGACGTTCTTGCGTCGAGTGACATCGGAAGTAAATCCCACCATTCGCACCGGCTCGCCCGCGTCGTCAAAGAACATTCGACCATTCGTCGACAGCCAGTGAAGGCTTCCATCGGGCCACACTACTCGATACTCGGCCGTCACCTTCCCCGTCTCGTGAGCATGCTTGATTGCGTCGACGACGATGGGCCAGTCAGGCTTATACATCATCTTCTTCCACGTCTTGTATGTTCCGTCGAAAGTGCCCGGCGCCAAACCAAACAAAGCTTCCTGCTCAGGTGACCAGTAGTTGATTTCCTGTTGAACGTACCAGTCAAATGCCATCGCGCCGGCAGATTTCTGTGCGAGGTCAAGAAGTTCCTGATTCGCCTGCAGACTTTCTAAGGCGAGCTTTCTTTCGGTGATGTCGATATTCATTCCGTACCATTTAATTACTCGGCCGGATTCATCGCGCACCGGGTTCGCACGAAAGAGAAACCAACGATACTCACCGTCGTGTCGGCGAAGACGCACTTCGCCCTCGCCCGGTGTTTCGGATTCCCTCATCTGCTGCCAGGTCAAAGAGAGGTTTTCAAGGTCGTCCGGATGAACCGCGGCCGTCCAGCCCCAATCCATCACGTGCTCGGCCGGCAGACCGACGTAGTCAAGATAATGTTTGTTAAAGAACTCTCCGGTTCCATCCGGATGAGCCGACCAGGCCATCGCGGGGATGGCATCGATCACCTGTCGAAGTTTCGACTCCGACTTCTGCATTTCGGCAAGCGCGTTGGTGAGCGCTTCCTGCGATTGCTCGCGTTCCGTATTCACTGCGTGAGAATGCGCCCATGCCGCCTAAAAGCCAAGTTAAATTGTTTAGCAGTCGACTCCGAAAAACTACGGACTCATCCCACATTGATTTTTTCTCTGCGGTTCTCTGCGTATCTCTGCGACCTCTGCGTCGAAGAGCCGTTTTAACGCAGAGGTCGCAGAGATACGCAGAGAAATATTCGATTTTTTGCAAAGCAATATTGATCGATACCTTCGTCTAATTGATTTATCTGCTCGCGAGGAGTGTAATGCTGTCCACTACCAACATTCGGTCCACTGAACGAAGGAGATGACATGACAGCCGTAATCAAGGAAATCCGTGGTGATGCTGGGCAAGCCGGCGTCGCGACAGTCGACATGAAGCTTGAGGTAATCGTACTGCCCGTGTCGGATTACGAACGCGCAGAGCAGTTTTATCGCCGTCTCGGTTGGCGGCAGGACGTTACGCCGCCGGGTTCCGGCGTATACCAATTCACGCCCCATGGATCTGCGTGTTCAATGCAATTCGGCAAGAACCTGACTTCCGCGACGCCCGGTTCGGCGCAGAAAACATATTTGATTGTCACTGACATCGAGGCCACGCGGAACGCGCTACTAGCCGCAGGCATCGACGTCGGCGAGATCTTCCACCTTACTTCTGAGGGACCCGTCGCTGGTCTGGATCCTGAGCGTAGCACCTACCGGTCGCAGGCATTGTTCAGCGATCCCGACGGTAATAGTTGGCTGCTCCAGGAAATCACAACACGCCTTCCGGGCCGCATCGATTCAGGTGTAACCTCCTTCCAGTCTGTAACAGATCTCGCGAGCGCCTTCCGGCGTGCAGAGGCGGCGCATGGAGAACACGAGAAACGACTTGGCGTGCGCGACGCCAACTGGCCCGAATGGTACGCCGCGTACATGGCTGCCGAGCAGAACGGCGCCGAACTTCCGACGTGAGCACTGAATTTTGAATTACGTAAGGAACCGATACCATGCATCGACAGAGTCTTATTTTCGCCTCGTTGCTGATCATTATCCTGGTTGCGATCGTGGCGGCTGGTTACGTCACGGGTGCAGGACCACTCGGCGTTTTGAGCAACGGCATTTCACGCCTGACATCTGGAGAACAAATGATCCCTTCTCGCACTCTGACTGCGGAAACCAAAGCACCGACAGCACCTGAAATCTCGAGTGGCATGTGGATCAATTCCGAACCGCTGACGCTAAAGAGCTTGCATGGTCGTGTGGTCCTGATCGAGTTCTGGACGTTCGCGTGCTACAACTGCCGCAACACCTTGCCTTCGCTCAAAAAGTGGGACGCACAATACCGCGACCAGGGCTTAACAATTATCGGGGTACATACTCCCGAGTTAGACTTCGAAAGAGACATAGACCAATTACGGCGCGAAGTCGCCAAGCTGGGCATCAACTACCCGGTCGTCACCGACCAGGACTACTCGACGTGGAAGGCATACGGCGTCGAAGCGTGGCCCACCGTGTTCTTGCTGGACAAACAAGGGCGCGTCCGTTGGACGCACGTCGGCGAAGGCTACTACGACCAGACCGAAGAGGTGATCAAGAAATTATTAGCTGAAGAAAACCCGCCCAAAACATGATTCCGCGTTGTCTTAGGGTGGTCTAACTAACGCCACAGATTCACGCGGGCGAGGTCGATGATCTCGTCGCCGCGGCCGCTGAGGACGGCTTTTGCCATGAACAGGCCGAAACCTTTTGCTTGTTCCAGGGTGATCGTCGGCGGCATGGAGAGTTCCTGACGAGATACAACGACCTCCAGCAATGCCGGGCCGTCATGTTTCAAAGCTTGCGAAATCATTGGTTCTACCTGCTCCGGAAATTCCGCTCTTAAGCCGAGGATACCTGACCCTTCCGCGATCTTTGTGAAATCCGGATTGCGCAGGTCTGTCGCAAAATCCACGAAGCCCGCTGCCTTCATTTCAAGTTCGACAAAGGCGAGCGAATCGTTCTTGAAGACGATCGTCTTCACCGGCAAGTCGTGTTGTTTGAGTGTGAGCAGATCGCCCATGAGCATTGCGAGTCCACCATCACCGGAGATCGAGATCACCTGCCGTCCGGGATACGTGATTTGTGCGCCGATGGCCTGAGGCAATGCGTTAGCCATCGAACCGTGATTGAAGGAGCCGAGTAAGCGTCGTTTGCCGTTCATCTTGAGATATCGTGCGGCCCAGATCGTCGGCGTTCCCACGTCACATGTGAATATCGCATCTTCGGACGCGAGTTGATTTGCCACACGCGTTACATATTGAGGATGAATCGGCTTCTTACCGGGCGTGCCGGTCGCGAGTTCGTCAAGAGCTTCGCGCGCGTGTTGATAGTGGTCGAGTGATTGACCCAAATGCTCGTCATAGTTGTTTTGCTCCAGTTTTGGCAGGAGAGAAAGGAGCGTAGCTTTCGTGTCGCCTACAAAACCGAAATCAATGCTGGCTCGGCGTCCAAGCTGCTCACCGCGAACGTCGATCTGCACAATCGTCGCATCCGATGGATAGAACTGCCGATAAGGAAAGTCAGTCCCGATCATCAACAACACATCGCAGTCCATCATTGCGTGATAGCCGGAGGAGAATCCGAGCAGCCCTGTCATACCGACATCAAACGGGTTGTCATACTCGATGAACTCTTTCCCACGCATGGCATGCACGATGGGAGCCTGTAGTTTTCGCGCGAGCTCAATCAATTCATCGTGAGCTCCAGCGCACCCTGCGCCACCCAGGATCGTTATCCTCCTGGATCGATTCAGCAGGCCTGCGAGTGTGTTGAGTTCGTCTTCCGAAGGACAAACGACGGGCTGCGGCGCTGGAAAATGTACGCGGGAGGCACGCTCTACTGCGTCGTGCAAAGCCACATCGCCGGGCAGTGCGATCACCGCAACTCCGCGCCGGGAGATTGCGGTTTGCATTGCAATCTCGAGCACGCGTGGAATCTGTTCAGCCTGCGATACGAGTTCACAATACACGCTGCACTGCGCGAAAAGATGCTTGGGATCGGTCTCCTGAAAATACCCACTGCCGATTTCATGACTTGGAATTTGCGCCGCAATTGCAAGGACCGGAACGCGACTGCGCTGGCAATCGTAAAGCCCGTTGATTAAGTGCAGATTTCCCGGGCCACAACTGCCGGCGCAGACCGCCAATTCACCAGTAAGGTGAGCTTCCGCTCCGGCTGCGAAAGCTGCCGTTTCTTCATGCCTGACGTGAATCCACTGGAGATTCTCCCTCGCGCGAATTGCGTCCGTAATCCCGTTTAGTGAATCGCCGGAGACGCCATAGATTCTGTTGACTCCTGACTCGGCCAGAACCTGTACTAAAACATCCGCGACTTTCTCCGCCATGTGTTTTCCTTTCGAGTTCTAACGGCCCCGCATTTAGCGACGAATCACACGGATCGCATTTAGTGTGTGGAGCGAGGTTGCGCTCACTACTGCTCTCGGCACACGAGAGGCAGTCAGCTACACGCAAACCAGACTTTTTCCTATTTAATTAGGGGCGATGTTTCAGTACCTTAACGACGAGTACGATTGCAGACAATCCGAAAAAATACGGAGATCCTTGTCAATGTGGGGGCAGCGCGGTTGGTGTTCAGGCAAAAAGCCCCAACGCTGATGGCAGGGTCTCAGTTTTTTGAGCGCGGTTCATACTCGCGGGTCGCGCCCGAATCGCACCGTATTTCCTGTAGTTCGTCAGATTCGCACGTATGGAACGAGACGACGACCAGGTCTCTTCCAACGGGAAAAAATTCATGCGGCACACCTTCGGGAATGACATACCAAAAATCTTCCAAAGAGCAATCCGGCTCGGCGTAACGTTTCATCTCACCTGACAACGATCCGACTTTTGATGTTCCCTCACCTTCGATCATCACCATGTGTTGAATGCTGTTTGGGTGGTAATGACACCCCGATGGTGTGTCCTTCTTCAGCACAAAGATCCAGCACGATCTGATGCTGTCTGGAAGCGACACTGTGATCGACTTCGGATCGATCGTGGCCCAGACAAACGGTTCCGAAGTGTGTTGCAGTTGCTCCTTGAGAGTATCAACCATACTGTGGGTGGCTGGTTGTGTGAGTAACTCCGCTACCGCTGCATTAAGCTGTGGCAAATAATTCGTAATCATTTCTGTCTCTTTCGTAAAAGTCGAAAGTCATTTACTCGTATCTCAGCGCCACCAGTGGATCTACTTTCGTCGCTCGACGCGCAGGAATATAACTCGCTACCAAAGCAACAAACGTCAAGAGCAGCGAAAGACAGATGAATGTTGCCGGATCCGTCGGCTTCACCTCAAACAGCAAGCTTCTCAAAACCCGCGTTGCGACAAACGCGCCAACCAAACCCAACGCCACGCCCAGCGCCGTCAAACGCAAGGCTTCTCTCAACACCAGTCCCAGCACATCGCGCCTTCGCGCACCGAGCGCAACGCGAATTCCGATCTCGCGTGTCCGCTGAGCAACTGAATAAGAGACAACACCGTAAATCCCAACCGCCGCCAGAATGAATGCGAGTGACGCAAACGTTCCCAACAGTTGCATGTAGAAACTGCGGTCGACGATCGATGCGCTCACTACGGACGACATCGTCGTGATCTTGTCTACGGGCTGATCTTTGTCGATGGCCCTGACGGCTTCGCGAATGGCGGCCGCCACGACTGATGGATCAGATTTGGATCGCGCAACAATCCGCATAAAGGGCCACGCTCGCTGCGCGAATGGCACATACATTTCCGGTTTCGTTTGCTGATCGAGACCAGCGTACTTCACGTCGCCAATCACGCCCACGACTTCGGCGACCTGGTTCTTGAATCCATGCTTGATGCGCTTTCCCAACACCTCTTCGTAATCAGGTGAGATTTGCCGGGCCATCGTTTCGTTGACGACGACTACGGGTTGACTCTCCGCTGTGTCGTGGTCGTCGAACCACCGGCCCTTCAACAACGGAATGCGCATCGTGCGAAAGTAGTCTTGGCTGACGGCGCGAAAGCTCGCGGGAAGAGAGCTACGGCCCTCTACCGACGCAAGGAATACCATGTTTGTTCCACTCAGCGGCAGATTGCTCGTGCCACCGGCCGAGTCGATCCCGGGCGATGCCTTGATACGCTCGATCAGTTGCTGAAAGAACATCGTTTGCTGGCCGGCGTCGCGATACTTTGTTTTTGGCAGCACCAGTTCGGCAACTAAAACATTCTGCGGATCGAACCCGGGGTTCACCGCACTCAATTTCTAAAGCGTTCTGATCAAAAGACCCGCGCCACACAACAACACGAGCGCCAGCGTCACTTCGCTGACGACCAGCGCCTTGCGCAAAGCCTGCCGCGGCGCCGATGCGCTTCTCGTCTCTCCTTCTTGAGATGCGTCTGAAGATTCGCATTGGCAGAGCGCCAGGCGGGTATCAATCCCAGAAGAATTCCACTGATGACGGAAATCGCGAGCGCAAACAGCAGCACGCGGCCATCGACGTAAGCCGATTGCAACCGCGGCAGATCTCCGGGAGCGATCGCGGTGAGAAAACCCGTGCACCAAACCGCCAACATAACTCCCGCAAGTCCGCCCACGAAGCTCAGAATCAAGCTCTCCGTAAGCAATTGACGAACGACGCGCGATTTGCTCGCGCCGAGAGCCGTTCGCAACGCAATCTCTTTCTGACGCTCGGCGGCGCGCGCCAGGGTCAAACTCGCAACATTCGCGATCGCAATCAGCAAAACAAGTAAGGCAGCACCCGCAAGCATCAACAGGTAGGGTCGCGCCTGGCCCACGAGATATTCTTTCAACGGAACGACTGTGATTTTGCCACTCACTTCTTTCGGATACTGTTGCGCGATGCGAGACGCGATAGTCTCAACATCCGCGCGTGCCTGGACCAGCGAAACACCTGTTTTCATTCTACCTACGACGTCGAGATAGTGAGCGCCTCTCAGTTGCGCGAGATCTTCTGGTTGCTCGAGTGGAGTCCAAACCTCGACTCGCTCCGCCTGGATGGGAAACTCGAAGCCGTTTGGCATCACACCGGCGACCGTGTAGTTCAAGCCGTCGAGAGTGATTTGGTTACCGAGTAATGCGTGGTCTCCGCCGAAACGCTGCTGCCACAATCCATAACTGATTAGCGCGACGCGATCCTGTCCGGGCCGTTCGTCTGCGGTCGAAAAACTTCTGCCGATCAAGGGTTTGACTTGAAGGACGGAGAAGAGAGCAGCAGAGACGGCGCAGCTCTCCAGGCGGAGAGGTTCGCCGGCGCCGGTCAAAATAAAACTGCCGCCCGTGTAGCCGGCAACGCTTTCGAATGTCTGGTTCTGTTGTTGAAAATCCAGGAGGTTCGGAGGCGATACTCCCATCCCGCCTTTCCCCTCAGTTTCGTCGATGCGCACGATGCGATCCGGATCTGCGTAAGGCAGAGGACGAAGCAACACAGCGTTGAGGACACTGAAGATTGCGCTGTTGGCGCCGATACCGAGCGCCAGCGTGAGGACGGCAACGACCGTGAACGCAGGTCGCTTACTCAAGCCGCGAATTCCGTAACGAATGTCTTTGATTATTGTTTCCATGATCGTTACCTCAGGGCATCGTGAGTACGACCTTGCCGAAAGTCTCGTTCGACTCAAGGCGTCGATGAGCGTCCTGGATCTGCTCGAGCGGGAAGACAGAATCGATCACTGGTTGAACAGATCCGCTCGCCAGCAGCGGCACGACTTCTTCCGCGAATACGTTCGTGATCGCGATCTTCTCCTGCAACGATCGTGCGCGGAGCACCGTGCCAATGACGTGTAGACGTTTGCCGAGGATCTGATAGAGATCCACATCAGTCTTACCACCGGCAACGCCACCGATCAGAATGATCCTCGCCTTCAGCGCCATCGCTTCGAGGCTGGCGGCGAAATACGGACCTCCGTTCAGATCGAGCACTACGTCAAATCCGCGGCCGCCGGTCACGCTCTGTCCAAATGCTGCGAGTTCACTCAACGCGGCCGGCTGGGGAACTACAAATCCCGACTCCAGACCAAAAGCCTTGGCGCGCTCGATCTTGTCCGGCGTGCGAGATGTGCCGAAAGCGCGTCCGCCCAAAGCTCTTATGAGTTGTGTTGCGGCGAGACCGACTCCGCTCCCGACCGCATGGACCAGGACGTTTTCTCCGGCTTTGAATCCTGCTTGCTGAAGCGCGTCATGTGCGGTTATGAAGACTTCCGGAATCGCGCCCGCGGTAGACGACTCGAGGTTAGGCGGCATGGCAGCGACGGCATCCTGATGAGTCGTTACAAATTCGGCATGGGCTCCGCCGCCGATTATACCCATGACGCGATCGCCTTTTTGCCAGCGTCGAGCGTTGGCGCCCAACTCTGCGACTTCGCCGGCAAACTCCAGTCCGGAGATGTTCTGTGCAGCGCCGGGCGGCGCGGCGTATCGACCTAACCGTTGCAGGAGGTCGACGCGATTCAGCGCGGTGCTGTGCACTCGCACGAGGACTTCGTCCGGTCCAGGCTGCGGTGCCGGCACGTCCTGGATCTCCAAAACGTCAGGCCCACCGAAACGAGTAATAACAACAGCTTTCATAGTCTAATCCGCCAGATTATATTCTTAACTATTTTTGACTTCCATCGTGACCAGGTCGCTGCTGTATTGATGTTGATCGGCAAGCAGAGCTTAATGGTTTCTATGATCAAACAAACTGTCCTGCGTATCGCACGTCCGACGGATCATCTTGGATCTGTGATCAAGTTCTACACTGAAGGCGTTGGTCTAATGGTTCTCGGATCGTTTGAGGATCACGAGGGTTTTGACGGGGTCATGCTTGGCATGCCAGGTGCTTCTTATCATCTCGAATTTACACGCAAGCGCGGACACGCCGCCGGTCGTGCACCGACTCAAGACAACCTGCTCGTGTTCTACATTGAGGATAGCGAGGAGTGGCAGCAGGCTACAGAACGCATGTCGGCGGCCGGTTATGAACCCGTGCCGTCGTTCAATCCATATTGGGATCGTTTAGGGCAAACGTATGAGGATCCTGATGGCTATCGCGTGGTTATACAAAACCAGTCGTGGCCTGCCTGATGCTTAGGTGCCTTCTCTCATGCTCCAAAAGTCAGGATTCAGACTTGGAGAAGGTCAGTACCGTAACGCGGTAGCGTCGGGTCAGTTCTCGAACATACGATATTCCGAGCAAATTTGAGAGGCTCACGTACAACCCGACGCTACCGCGTTACGGTACTGACCGTATCCAACAATGACTTTCGACTTTGGAGGCAAGCACCCCTACAGTAGCTTTGCCTTAAAAAGGCTCACGTACGACCCGACGCTACCGCGTTACGGTACTGACCGTATCCAACAACGCACCCCTGCAGTTCAGTTCTGCGTTCCGGTTTTCTCTCGGGTCGCGAACGCGGCGGTTTGAGTTTTCATGAACTCTATTAACGTGTTCACGTCCTCTTCCGGCAGGCCCAGCCGCGGCATGCGAATCTCCCTGTATTTCTTGAACAGCGCGGTGGCGATCGGATCTTTCTCTTCAATCAGTTTGTCCGGCTCAGTAATGATTCTGCCGAGCCAGGCACGATCGCGCACGCTCGTTACACCGAGAAGGTCCGGCCCAACCTTGTCGCCGTTTCCGATCGTGTGACACGCGGCGCAGCGCGTCGCAAAAAGGTACTGCCCTTTGTCGATATTTAGCTTCATCGCTCCCGCTTTGTTCGCCGCCACCGTGTCGACCGCTTGCGCCTGATAACCCATCATCTGCTCGATCTTCATAGCGATGAACTTAGTATTGTCGAGAGCCGAGTTTCTCATCCATATTCCGGTGGCTTCATTGCCGATGAGCAAACTCGGCGTGTGGCCGTCAGGATCGTTTCCGTTGGGAAGCTTATCCAGCCCCAGTCTCTTGCTAATCAGCTTGATGTCCTCCACCTTCCCCGTAAGGAACAACCAGCCAGGCCCGACGTGATACTTGTCCGCATACGCTTTGAGCACTTCGGGCGTATCGTGTTCCGGCTCGATCGTGATCGAGTAGAAGAAAACATCTTTCCCCATACGATCGCCCAGAGCTTTCTGAAGCTGAACGAGTCGCGCGGTCTCCAGGGGGCAGTTGTACTTGCAGGTGGTATAGATAAGCTCGAGTGACACAACCTTACCCTTGATGAGATCGTCGTAGAAGCGAACTTTCTTGCCGTGCTGCGTAACGAGCTCAACATTGGGGAAATGGCTTCCCTCCCACCGCGAATCTGACTTGTCTGCGGGATCCGGTTTCGACACCTGCTTCAGAGTCATTCCGCATTTCGGGCACGAGCCACCAGTCTTCGACTTCACCTCAGGATGCATCGGGCAACTGTATTCGAGAGCTTGCTCCTGCGCGAAACTGACTCCGGCCGGCGCTCGAGAATTGATTGCCAGAGATATGCTGAACATCAGCATTCCAAGCAATAGAAGTTTCCTGCGTTTCATATCTGACTTCTCCTCTTCTCTGTGCAACCTCCGAGAACACGGAGGTTGCACAGAGAAATCATTCATTGGATCGGTGCAGTGACGCTACCAACCGCCGCAGACGTAACAACGTTGCTGCCAATGCTCAGACTTCCACTCGTCAGCTTGCCCGTTGAGACATCGAAGTTGAGAGTAGCGGTCGCCAGCATTGTGCGAGCGGACAGCGCATCCTTAGTGCTGTCGAAGTACGGGACAGTAACGATGATCGTGTCGGACGCCTGTAGCGGCCTGATCTCGTCCGCGTGATTGCCTCCGGTGACAAACGTCTTCAGAGTTTTTCCGCTCCCGGTCGTTCCCTTCAACTGGGAAAAATCGAAGTCAAGCAGCACAAGCGCAGGGGTAGTCGCCGAGGTGGTATCTATCACCCTTCTGCAAGTAACAATCACGCTGCCACTCACCGTGACGGAGCCGTTTGGATCGCTCACCAAACCCTTGGTCGAAAGCGTGATGCTGCTGTCGACAGTCGCCTGGGCCGTGGTTGCGGTCTGCGCCTGGACGTATGGACCACCCAGAATCAGGATCACAACGATCAGGAGTGTTACGAAGCCCGGGCTGAATGGCAGTCGCCGCGTTTTAATATTTAGCTGTGTGTTCATGTTGTCTCCTTGTCCTCTTATTACTTGGGCGACTACTCAAAAGCGGTCGGAAGTATGTCGTCCGGGGCCATAAACGTGACGCCCTGCGGTTTCGGAATCGGAGTCGGCAGCGGTTGCAGGAACGGCGCGCCCAAATCGTCGATCTCCCACCTTAAGAGCATCGCGTTATCTTCGTGCATGGTGTTGTGGCAGTGCTCCATGAACATGCCGCCGAAGTCGCGGAACTGGAGCGTGATTTTCACTTCGCCGCTGGGTTTCAAACGCCAGACGTCCTTGCGTCCTTTCTCCCAGGCGGGAACCTTGGACGCACTTCCATCGCGAGCCAGCGTCTGGCATTCCTCGAAGTGGATATGTATCGGGTGATCCCATCCACCGCCACCGTTCCTCAAGGTCCATACCTCGCGGGTACCGAAACGTGGCGCCGCTGAGACCCGGCCAAAGTCGGCCGCGAGCGTTTGTCCACCGTCAGTCTTGATGCCCCAGGGTCCGAAAAATGAAGTGATCGGATCGTTGGTCGTCTGATTGGCGCCGCTGTTGAATTCGAAGACACGTTCGCGAGCGACAGGAATTCCAGACAGGTCCGGGTTTGGAATCAGCGTATCGGGTACCACACTTATATCAGGCTGTGCGGGATCACGGACAATGCGGAACTCGAGGAATTTTCCTACACAAGGATCGTCCGAATTGCCTGAGAGCGCCTCCGAGATACTGAGATCCTTCGACACCCTCCTGCCGTCCTGATGTTCAGCCAGGTTAACCATCCAAACCGTCTGATTAACGCTGTAACGAGAGAAGTCAATGACGATGTCGTAACGCTCCGCGATTCCCTGCTCGTCGAGTCGGGTGAGCACCACGGGGTGTGGCAACAAATTGCCGTCATTGGCGATCTGGATCATCGGCGAGCCATCACTGAGTGCGATCTTGAAGAAGCGCGAGACTGACCCATTCAGGATGCGGAAGCGATACTTACGCCGCTCGACCTCAAAGTACGGCTTGTAAGCGAGGTTGACGGTCATCCGATCGCCGAGGAACCCGTCGAATTCAAAGATGTCCATTGCAAGTTGCCCGTTCGCGTCCCACGCCTTGTCGGCAATCATGAGGTTCACGTCATAATCGAGGTTGCCCCATGATTTGCCGCTAGCGCTGGCCCGTCCGCTTGGCAGTCTCAGGTTTACGCCGTCGACAATGTCTTCGGCTCCGCGATCGAGGCCACTGTAGATATTGAACATCCCGGCGATGCCCTTGTAGACGTTCTGCGCGGTGAAGCTGAACATGTGATCGTGGAACCAGTGGGTGCTCATGGTCTCGTGCCAGTCGCCCGGGACTTTCATAAGGCCGCCATTGTCACCCGGACCCGAGGCTCGCGCATCCGAGGCGGTGGTGTTGATTGTGTTGCGACCCGCCAGGACGATTGGGTAGTGATAATCGTAGAACTGGTTAGGAAAGAAATAGGCGCCGGTGAAGCCGTCATTCTCCGCGCCGTGATGTCCGTTGTGTTCGTGAGTAGAAATCGTGTGAATGCCGAAGCCGCCGTTCTGATTTTGGAAAACGGGCAGTTTGTTTTTGAGACGGAAAAGGACTGGCTCTCCGTAGCGAACCATCATGAGCTTGGGCGGAATGGTCCCGTTGTAAGTCCACGCCTTCAAAGCGGTCTGGACGGGCAGATCCGGGTGAAACGTGAACGGGACAGGACTGGCCTGATTGATGCCGGAATTCTGTGACGACGGAACACCAGGATTGTAACTGTTATTGGTTTTAGCGCCTTCCACTGAAGCCTCGACGGCGATCGCGGGCGGCAGAAGACCGAACTGCTGGTGCGCCCAAATCGGTCCCGGTGGTCGGCCTTCGATAGGACCGAAGCCTCCGCCCAGTGCAGGGTCAACTGGTTGTTGCGTGGTATTCGCTTGTGCCGTGGGGGCCGGAGTCAAGGAAGAAACCGGAATCCGCGGAAATATGTCGAAACGTGGCATCGGCTGGTCAAAAGCTTTGGCTGTGAACAGCGGGCTGGGTGGGAGTCCGGTCGGGATGTTGGAGTCAGCGAACGCGCTGCGGGCAAACGGACTAAGGCCGCTGACGGGAATCAGCAGGCCGGCTGAAGTGAATAATCCCATTTTGATCAGGTCACGACGCGAGACCTGTCCCTGGGAGTTGGCTTTGATTATCTCCTGTCGGTTCCTTCGTGCCTGCTCGGCTTCGCGCAAGCGAGCTTTCGAGGCCTTGGGGGACAAAAAGAAGTTTCTATCAGGCATCTGTTTCTCCTTTGGTAGTACAAGAAAATCTCAATGGTTTTTCGCGCAGATGGAACGGCGCGGGGCTTTGCGTTCCAGCAACGGTTAACCTTTGGTTCGGCTCTAATGGACCACCTGGCGTGGCTTGATAATGTGTGAGCAGCTCTGCCTCAGAAGTCGAAAATCATTGTTGGAATACAGTCAGTACCGACCTCGTCCAAGTCTGAATCTGACTTTTTTAAGGAAAGCGCGGGGAGGATACGACGCGCTCATAAGCTTGAATGTCACCTGCGTGACAGTTGCGGTATTTTTCCTACGTAGTGCGCAACGGACACTTTTCGGTGTCGTCAGGCGGCTTTGCACAAAAATGGCAAATCTGATTTGTTTTCTCTGCGGCCTCTGCGTATCTCTGCGTTCTCTGCGTTGAAAGGCCCCATTAACGCAGAGAACGCAGAGATACGCAGAGGGCCGCAGAGGAAAAGACTTCCATCTCAACTCGATTTTTTGTGCAAAGCTTCGTCAGGCTACAAATTCGACAGGCGTGAAGGGGCGATTGCGCGCTCCGGATCCGGGGTGAAGTCTTCGCCGGGATTGATGAATTGATTACGTTCGAAGTTGTACTGTTTGTCGTAGAGTTGCCGGTACCGTCCGTTCGCTGCGAGCAAATCTTCGTGCGTGCCATGCTCGACGATCTCGCCGCCTTCCAGGACTAAAATCTGGTCGGCGCTGCGAATTGTTGAGAGCCGGTGCGCGATAACAAACGTCGTTCGACCCCGCCTCAACGAACGTAGCCCGTCCTGAATCAACGCCTCACTTTCGCTGTCGAGACTCGAGGTGGCTTCATCGAGAATCAGCAATTTTGGAGCGGCCAGAATTGCACGTGCGATAGCTATGCGCTGGCGTTGACCGCCGGACAGCTTTACTCCACGCTCACCGACAACTGTGTCGTACTTCTTCTCAAAGTTTTCGATGAACTCTTCACAATGAGCGATTCGGCTCACTTCCTTGATTTCATCGATCGTTGCGTGTGGATTCGAGAAAGAAATGTTCTCGGCAATTGTTCCGTCGAATAAGAAGTTGTCCTGCATCACGACGCCGAGGTAAGAACGAAAATCGCGCAGCCGTAGCGTCCGCAGATCCTTGCCGTCGATCTTGATCGTCCCGGAAAGCGGTTGATTGAAATTCATCGCGAGACTGATGAGCGTGCTTTTGCCGGAACCACTGGAACCAACCAGCGCGGTGGTTGAACCGGCGGGCGCAGTGAATGACACATTCTTCAGCACCGGCACTCCCGGGTTGTACTCAAAGGTCACATTGTTGAATTCCACTTCGCCGTGAACCTGACGTAAAGGCGCGCGGGCGGAATCTTCGTCATCCTCGGTTCGCATGTTCATCACTTCGCGAATACGATCGAGTCCCGCGAACGCTTCGGTGATCTGTGTGCCGATAGCCGCGAATTGAATCAGCGGCATCGCCATCATTCCCGTGAACATCACGTACATGAAAAGGTCGCCAACCGTCATTTGCCTGTTCACAACGGAATTGCCGCCGACCAGGATGATCACGACGCCCACAGCGCCGACAACCAGGGATGAAAACGCCTGCGTCGCTGACACTCCCGTCATCGATTTGGCGATGTTGCGAAAGAGTTTGTGGGCTCCACGCGCGAAGGTTAGCGCCTCGCGTTTCTCCGCCGTGTAAGCTTTGACGATGCGGATGCCTCCCAACGATTCCGCCAGGCGGCCCGTCAGCGCTGCGGTAATCTCACCGCGTTCGCGGAATAGTGGACGCAAGCGCGTGAAGGCAAAGGTAAGTGCGCCGCCAAATGCTCCGAGCACGAGAATCGTGATCGAAGTCAGACGCCAATTGAGCCAAAACAAAATAGCCAGTGCGACTACGGCTGTGATGACGCCGCCGACGAGTTGGACCAGGCCCGTGCCGACGAGGTTACGGATGCCCTCGGCATCGTTCATGATCCGGGAGATTAATTTGCCGGTCTGAGTGGAATCGAAGTAGTTAATCGGCAATCGGGAAACCTGCGCCTGGACTCTTTTGCGCATGTCCGTAATCGCACGTTGCGCCGCGACACCGAGAACCTGCGAGAGACTGAAAGACGTGACGGCTTGAACTGCTGTTGCGCCGCCCGCTGCGAGTGCGATCTTCCAGAGTAAGTCCGTGCGGCCCTGCCCGATTACGACGTCGATCAAATACTTGGTGGACGCAGGCAGCACAAGGCCCATCGCCTGATTGACGATCATGAGGACGGCCCCCAACATCAACCGGCGGCGATGCGCCCAAATCAGCTCCCGCGCATCGGCCCATGCGGACGACCAGCGTATTTTTCTTTTAGCTTCAGGCACCAGGTCTCAACTACGCGCACAGTCGTCCGACTGTTTCGTTTTTTCAACACAAATCAGCATAGATCAGGAGATACCCGCTACAGGGTGAGGAACATACGGCGCCTCCAGGGCCTCGATTTCTGCGTCTGACAAGTCGACTGATAATGAAGCCACCGCCTCTTCAAGATGCGCAGGTTTGGTAGCGCCAACGATCGGAGACGTGACTGCCGGCTTCTTAAGCATCCACGCCAGGGCCGTCTGCGCCCGCGTGATACCTCGTGCCTCGGAAACCTCGCCGAGACGATCCACAACCAGGCGATCTGCGTCCGCCGTTCGAGAATAAATAAGTTTCCCGTATTCATCGGTTTGACCGCGTTCGGTGCTTGGCGTCGATTCCCAGGCTCGCGTCAAACGCCCTCGAGCCAGCGGACTCCACGGCACTACGCCGATCCCTTCAGCCTGGCATAGAGGCAACATCTCGCGTTCTTCTTCTCGATACAAGAGATTGTAATGCGGCTGCATCGAAACAAACCTGGTCCAACCATGAAGATCAGCCAGGTATAGTGCCTTACAAAACTGCCACGCATACATCGACGATGCGCCGATGTAGCGCGCCTTGCCCGCCTTGACTACATCGTGAAGCGCTTGCAGCGTCTCTTCGATCGGCGTATCAGTGTCCCAACGATGGATTTGATAAAGATCTACGTAATCAGTGCCGAGACGACGCAAACTGTGGTCGATCTCAGTCATGATCGCCTTTCGTGATAAACCCCGGCCATTGACGTCCTCACGCATCGGGAAATACACCTTGGTCGCGATAACGACTTCGTCGCGGTTCGAAAAGTCGCGCAGTGCCCGCCCGACGACTTCTTCACTCGCGCCCTGGCCGTACATATTTGCGGTATCGAAGAAATTGATCCCGAGTTCGAGCGCGCGCTGAATGAAAGGCCTGCTCTGCTCTTCGTCCAAATGCCAATTCCGCTTGTCGACGCCGAAGCTCATGCAGCCTAAACAAATTCGAGATACTTTGAGGCCGGTCTGACCGAGATTCACGTAATCCATATCAGCCACTTTACTTCATCACGAGCTCAATCTCCTCATGCAGATTGTTCCCTTCTGACTTTCGCCTGATCTCGATGCGGCTTACGTCTGACGCAACATTCAGCAAGCTGCTGATATTTCCGGAAAAGAATTCCTGTGAGCCTGCGACATTTTTCTCTGCCTGTTGTCGCTGCTTAATCGCGTCCGCGTCCAGTACGTTGACTACGTCGTCAAACGACTCCTTGCGTCGATCGAAACGAATGATAGTCACTTCATCAATGCCGGCTGTTATGGACGTCTTCTGCTCGGGAGATCCCAACGTGGCTTTCAACAGTTCGTTGCTGTTCGAAATCATCAGCACATTATCTTTGACCGCGTAACAGATTTCCCAACCGAGCATAGGCAAGTACAAAGAACGCCACACGAGATTTGATTCACTGTGCGTTTCCCATCTCGGTTGCCAGCCGGAATTCATGACTGTCAAACGACCCTGCGCGCCCAGCGCAACCGTTTGTTCCAACAACTCACGTCGCAGATTTCCAGGTGACTGCAAATTGAAAATCGCGACTTTGCGAAACTCGACAAAAAGCGGACCCTTCACAGCGTGTGGCGTGGTTGCAACCGCAACTGCCGAGGGACGCGCCGGACTCAGAACGTTCTCCAAACCGGCCAGGGACTTGTGTTCGAGTTCCGCAGCCTGCGGGTTTCGACCCGGTTCGACACGTTCAGTGACACGAGCATCGTACGGATCGTCAATCGTCGTGTCGTACGTGTCGTCAAGCTCGGAATAGCGATCGTAACCGTCATAGCCATAGTCACCGGCCGGATAAAAATCGTCGGAGCTATACGAATCCCACGACCACGATTTGCTATTGCTGTCTTGCGCGACAGGAGTGTCAAAAAGCGTATCCCGTACGATCTTTCCGGACAGGTTGGAACTATTTACAAGCGACCGTAACCTGACGAAGGGAGCATCGTCGGGTATGCGCGAGTTCAACTGCCGCAGCTCTGCATCTGACAGTCCCGAGTTACTTCGCGCCGCCGGCACAGTCATCAAAAACTCACGCCGCTCGATCCATTTCGACTCCTGTCGTTCGAGATCAAACATACCGGCTCGAATAAATTTCAGATCGTTGACGTTTTGCATCAGCCAGTAGTGCTTGAAGTAGTAGTCGGCGTTGAGTTTTGACTGGTCTACCCAAATTGTCGCGAAGTGAGGTTTCACTTTCCGGCTCAAAGTCTTGAACGCCGGATCGCCGGCAATACTGTCCTTTGTCGCGCGGCTCTTGATGTTGGCGATCGCGCGCAGGAACAACTTCTCGTTCGTTCCCAGGAGGAAACGTCCGTTCACAGTCGCGAAAGCGAGCACCTGTTTCTGCCGGCCGCGGTCGGCTTCCACCGTCTGACTGTAATAAGGAGTTCCATCCGGCGTCTCCGCCTCTTCGAAATGATCTTTGCTCTTGAAGAACTGCGTCAACGCGACTTTCTCTTCGCTAATCGGCGCGACGAAGAGCAGGTCGAGTTGTCCGATATCATAAACTGCGACCGCTGCCGCGCCGTCGGTCGAAGAACCAATCGACGCGAGATCGAGCGGGAACCCGAGTGCGCCGTTGAATTCCTCCCAGCGCGAGATCAATTTCATCGCGAGGTGGCGGTGTTGGAGTTGCTGATAGTTGGTGCTGCTGAGATAGCGTTCCTTGAGTCGTGACTGCTCCCATGAGTCTATCAGCTCGGGAACATTTTCAAATTGAGCATAGACCAACGCGCCGCGCGGTAAATCTTCGGCGAGACTGTAGGCATTCCTGCTCGAGCGAGTTGAGCGTGCATAGACGATCAGTGCTACGCCGATGAGAATCAGCAGGGCGACAACTAATTTGTGTCTCATTATTCCCTTCACTTTCCGACAAACCTGCCTTCACTCGCGATCCACGCCAACGGTTGTGTGGAAACGCTCAGCACTTCGATCACTCGTGCAGATCTGGCATTCCAATTTCTTTTCGCTGCGTGCCAAACGCCGTCGGTTTCGGACCAATAACTGTAAGACGGTATCGAACCGCGCAGTTTGATGAATGAGGTCGTGGTTTCGATCTGGATTACGGGGTTGTCACCAGGAGAAAAAGTGACGTTGCGGGATTGTTTCCGTTTGACGTCGTTCCAACCATAGCCCACGTATTCTTTTACAGGTTCGAGGATCTCTTCGTCGAACTCGGCAATCTGTGCGAGGCGACCGTGGTCCAATCGCAGCAACCGTGCCTTGCGAACGTAAGACGTCGCGTCGCCGTTGCTGTCGCGAACCAGCAGCTCGTGAATTCCAGGCTTTATGGTCGTGGGCAACGTAAGCCAGTTGTCGTAAGGGTAATCTTCAAACCGCAGCCAACTGCTCAGCGCGCCGACGAGTTTCCAGCCGCAGGATTCTCTACTGAATACCAAAGCCGTCGGATGTTCGAGGCGCACGAAAGTCAGTAACGCTTCGGTTTCGGAGGTGTCGTCGAGCTGCACGTACTCGAGCCGGGCGCGATCGACTCGCTCCGGGTAATTGAGGTCGCGCTCGTAGTCGTAATAGATAGTTGTGATTTCGGGTCGGAGCAGCAGGCGTTTGAACATCGCGCGCCGGACGTCGACTTCGTCACTCTTGATTGCCGCCAGGACTTCTTCCGGTCGATTGAAGTAGTCGTCAATCGCACAACGCGTGATTTGTGTTTGGCGTTGACGATGCCGTTGCCGCCGCACGATGACACCGATGATTAATGCCGCCGCCAAACCAATCACGAAGCAAATCGTGAATGCCGTCAGACGTGATTTCCAGCGCATTTGTGATTCCTTTTTTGTGAGTTTGTGCACTCGTTTCGAAGATCGCGTAAGTGATCGAGTCGCGCCAGCGCGAGATCGCGGTCAGACTGTTTGCTCAGTAGCGCGAGCCTTAGTTGCTCCAGTTCGTAAGCGCGGTTCAAATCACCGAGCTGCTCTGCCGCGATCGAAAGCAACTCGAGCAAGTTCACGTGCGACGCGCGCCGGCGTTCCTCGGCTCGTTGATGCAGCGTTTGGTATCGAGACGCAGTTGCTTCTGCTTGAACCGCTGAATCCTTATTCGGTTGAAAGCTCGCGACGCGTTCTGCCACTTTCAACGCCGCCACAGGTTGGTTCTCCTTTAAATAAAGCGCCACGAGCTGTTCGAGTGGCTCGTCCTCCAGAAACGCAAACGACTGCCAGGGCGCTGAGTCGTTAGACTCGATCAATGCCCGGCTGAAGCTGGCGCGACTCTCTTCATTCAACCCCGCTTTCTTCTCAATGATGGCCCTGAGACTTCGCAGATACGCATTCGGCGCAACCTCTTCCGCACCCGCGACGACGGAGTTTTGCGAAAGAGATTCGAGCGCCACGCTCATCTCGTTGTCGTTTGGGTTGAGCGTACGTACACGATCGCGCAGTTTGCTCCAGAGCGCCGGATCTTTTGCCACGAGTTCCGGGGCGAGCCAGACCGCCTGCCAGCGCGTGTTCCTGGTCAGGGCGCGATTGCCGATAATGTCCGCGAGATTCTGAATTGCATCATCCAGCTTTCCGTTCACGGCGAGTAAGCGCACCAGCTCAACCTGGTTTTGTTCGTCGTCCGGTGAGTCAATAAGGAGTTGTTGTCGAAATCCAAGAGCGACTTCGAGTTCGCCGAACTCTCCCGTCATCTCTGCCGCGAGTTGCAACGCGGTTGCTGGATCGATCGGAGCAGGTTCTTCCACCGATGCACTTCCGGATTCGGAATACCTTGCGATCAATGGCAGCGACGCGATCGCGGCGGCAGTCTCTTCTTTTCGATCGGCGCGCGTAAAATCGATCATCAGTTGCAGCCACTTCAAGGCAACAACTCTATCTCCGCGTTCGAACGCGATGCGTGACAGTCCGGCAAAATACGTCGACTCAAACTCCCCGAGTGCGAGCTCTCGCGCGTAACCCGCTTCGAGCAATGCGCGCGCTTCTTCGCTACGTCCTTCGTCACGAAGGAGAGCAACCGCTTCATTCAGACGCTCAATACTCGGCGCTAACGTTTCACTCGAATTCGTATCGGTTTTGATTCCGACCAACCATTGAAGTTCGTTCACCGCTTTACCAACCTGCCCCTCGCGAACGTCCAAACGCAGAGACGCAAGGCAAAGCCAAACTGGACGCGCGTAGTGCCACTTGATCTCGGCTTCAATCGACGCGATCAACCTGCGCGCCGGCGCCGTTTGCTGCTGCTCGATCAGATAGTCGAGATATTCTCGCTCCCACTTGACCTTATCGCTGTCTGGTTCCGAGCGGTGGTAAGCGGTTTCCTGATCGAGAGCGTATTCAACCTTTGCATCGTCAAAACTGCTGTCGATCAAGCCGGAATAGGCGTAGTCACGCTCGTAGCCTGGAATTCCGTCACTACGCTTGATCAGAGTCTGGTAGAACAACGCGGCCTCACGCCGTGACACAAGTGAGTTGCGAATCAGGAACTTCGGCAGGAACCGGTTGTCAGGAGCGGTGGCACAAAGCTGCGCGAAGAACCTGGCCTTCCTCGCCTCGACAACGGGAGACACTTCGGGCTCCTCCGACGAGTCAGGCTCAACTGCGTAGAAAGAGCTTGCGAGAGTTTCGATGAAGTGTCCAAAATCAGCGAATTGCTGCTTTTGTTCGTCAGAGTCGTAGTTCTGTTCCGCCTGGAGTTTTTCCTGCAAGGTGGTCGTCACAAATTTCGACACACGCGCGCGCGCCTGGTCATTCAATTTGTGCTTGACCAGGGTTTTGAAATACAGCGCGTGATCGCCGATCGAATCGCTCTTCGCGATGATCTCATCCCACATGCGGTTCGCGTTTCGCGAGTCTCCGCTCAGGAAAAACGCAGAGCCGAGGTCGGCAAGAACGGCTTTGTCGTTCGGTTCTGCATCATGGGCCAGGATCAGGTGCTGTTTAGCGAGCTCAAAATCCTTCTGCTCCAGGTACCAACGCCCGAGTCGCGCCTGTTCTCCCAAATCCGCGGGCCGGTTCTCGACCAGCGCCGGCAAGAACGATCGAGACTTCAACTTCTGCTCCGGTTGCGCAGACAAATACAACCACTGGCCGTAAGTCTGCGCCAGTCGAAACCACTCGTCACCAACCAGTTGCTCCTGCGTATTCGGTGTTTGTTTGATCAGCTCGCCGATAGGCCGGAAGTTCAGCGCCGAAGAAAAATACTTGTCACTACGATCGCCGAACTCATTAAGCGCCAGACTAGCTTCCGCGTTGCGCGAAGACTTCCAAACAGCCGGCAGAGGCGAGTTTTCAATTGCGACATGGGCCAACTCTTTTTCTTCCTTGCGCAGCAGGAAGGTGATGAGCTGTAGTTGATGTGGGGTTGAGTGTTGCGCGCACGAAAGCAGTTCACTCCTGCCACTCTCACCGCTTGCTAAAAGAACTTCGAAGTAGCGCTCGATATACGGATCATGCGACGTCGGCAACTGCGTGTTGACAGGCTTTTGATAATTCTCTCTCAAAGCCTGTAGTTCGCGCGCGTTGTCTCCGACAAGACGCGCATTCGTCGCAATCAAACTCGCAAAGTCAAAATCGACAGAGTGTGGATCGCGTCCACGCTCAGCCCCGAGCAGGCTGAGAATTGAGGGATAGTCGCCGCGTTCATCATAGAGGTCGATTAAGCTGCGCAGATGAGTTTGATAAGACGGCCAGTCGCGCCGTGTATAATCACGCTCTTTCAACGCGATCACGACTTCTTCTTCGATCGACCCAAACCCCGCTCGCTTGCTGAGACCACGCAAGAGCGCCAACGTGCCGCTATTGTCGCCGTCCCTGCTGAGTGCGGTCTTAGTCTGCTCCTTCAGGAACTTGAACAACGCCGCCAGCTCATCACCCGTCGCTCTTTCCGCAGCGACGCCGCCGACGGCTTCAGTGATGGCGCCATCCAATGTCGTCAATAGCTCTTTCGCTTTACCGGCCTGAGCGGAATTCGGCGCTTGCGCCTCGGTTGCCAGACGACCACGTAAATCCCAAAGCCGCAGCATGATTTGATCGAGACCATCTTCAGTTCTGACTGTCTGGACGTAGCCCGCGATGTCTGAAGATTTCAGATCATTCTTGAACGGGTTGGCAGCAAAAGCATTGAACGCGTTGCGATAATTCTCGATCGCAGTCCTCAGATTGGTTCTGCGCAGCCGTGCAGCTTCTGCGAATTGGTCACTTACCGAAAGCTTGCGCGTTTCGTCCGGCGGCAATTTGCGTCGTTCGACTTCTGCTTCGCGTGTTCGTCCCGCCTTCTCGAGCAAGCCGACTACGCGCTTGATGTAATTAGGATCGTCGTTAGACAGTTCCTGCGCTTTTCTCAGTGCGCCGAGAGCGGCGTCGTAATCTTTCGCGCGCGTATAAACATCGACGAGGGAATCGTAGAGCTCGGTCATCTCCGGCTGGTTGTCGAGGGCCGCGTGATATTGCCGCGCCGAATTCGCCAGATCGCCCTTCGCGTCGTAAACCCGCGCCAGCACGACGTTCCAGCGATAGTTCTTGTACGCCTCGCGTGAGACTCGTTGGTAATAATTCAGCAACGTGTCGCCGCCGCCGTAACGGCGTACGTAACTGATCGCGGCGTCGACCTGTCCCTCGTCGTCCGGGTCGCGGTTGATGATCTCGATGTGCTGTTCGACTGCGGACGAGTAGTCCTTCAACAACGTGAAGGCTTCGATCATCTCTTTGCGAAGACTTGCAACCTGGGCCCGAATCTCCCGCACATCGATGTCCTGCTTTTTGATTGCTTCGATATTCGCGCTGAACGCAGTCCGTAACTTCTGCTGATTTCTACTGCGCACATAAACCTTCGCGAGCTCGTGGAACACTTCGGAGTTCAGTCGATCTTCCTTATTGAGCCTTTCGAGCACCGCTTGCGCGGCGTTGAAGTTCTGCATCTCGACGTACCGTGCCGCCAGCTTCCGGCCGAATAGGTAGTGGAATTTGCCGATGCCGCGTTGCATGCCCGATTGCAGAATCGCAAGCGTGTTCGCGCGTAGACCGAGTCGCCAGCAGAACTCGGCACTCTCGGTCAGCACGCCATAGTTCGTCGGATACTTTTGGACCAATGTCCGTAACACCCCGGCGGCGGGGTTCGGTTGGTTGTTTTTGCTGTAGAGCTCGGCGAGACGCAGGCGATAGGAAATTTCCATTCGAGAACCGGTTGCCGTAGTGATCAGGCGTTGCAGTGCTGCAACTTGTCCAGCGACTTCGTCATGAGCCGCGAACGAGCTGCGTGCTCCTCGCAGGAACTCCGCGGAGTCGCTGCGCGCCACCTCATTGCGTAGTAGTTGAGAGGCTTCAGGCCATCGCTTCGCATGGTCCAGAAAGTCTGCGTAGTCCAAAACAAAGTGGTCGTCTTTATTCCGGCGGCGTTCCTGGACAAAGGCAGCAGCAATCTGTTCCGGCACACCAGGCCGTTTTGAGAGCGTTACGAGGCGTCGTCGGGCGCGGTACGCGTCTTCGTCGTAATAGCCCGATGTCGCCAGCGCCCGGACGTACTCGGGGATCGCTTCGCTGAGTTGATGCTTGTCTTCGAGAATGACTCCGGCTTGAAAGGCATAGAGCGTTTCGTCGTCCGTTTGACGCCGCAGAGTGCGGATGGTGCGCAACGCATCGTCGTACTGAAAATAGTCCCAGTAGATCGTCGCCGTATCGAGGTAAGTATCCTGATCGCCGCTCGCGAGTGGAATCAGTTGTTCCCACTCAGCACGCGCTTTGACGTAGTCGCCAAGCTCGGCCTGCACCTCACCCGCGCGTGTCCTATAAGCGGCGATCGACGGTGAGGCGTCTGCCAACGATCGTGAAATAGCTGCCGACTCTTCCAGGAACCGGCGATTGTGCTGGCCAAAACTACGCGTGAAGCTGATCAGCCGTTCGGCGAACTCGGGTGAGTTCGGATAGAGGCGGTTGAGTTCGCGATAAGCGTCGATGGCCTCTTCAAAGTTTGAGAGTTGTGCGCTCGCGTCCGCTCGAAAGAGTTTATACGGTAACAGCGCCTGCGAATCCGTTGACTGGTTGAGTGTCGCACGAGCTCGCGCGAGATATGTTCGCAGTTCGCCATGACTGGCGAGATGATTCAAAAATTGATCGCGGCTTTCGCGCGATTCGAAGTAGTACTCGGCGATGAGTGTGCGCCACTCTTGCCACTGCTTGTGTGCGCTGTAGAACCGCAACAGCCCGTTTACGAAACTCAGGTTGTGCGGAAAACGTTGATGCGCGACCGAATACAAAGCGAGGTAAAGCTGCGCATCAAAACTGTTGACCTTGCCGTCTACGAACTCGCGCAGAAAACTTTCGGCTTCGGCATCGTCGACCTTCGCGATCAAGTCACGCGAAAGCGTTTCGAATTCCTTTGTTCGCTGCTGTCGCACATACCAGCGCGCCAGACGATCGCGCCACGTGGTTGAAGGAAACGCACGCAACGCTTCCTGGTAGACGCGCAACTGCTCGTCGACCATGTTGGTTTGTCCGAGCCACTGGAGCATCTGTTCGTACAGCGCCTGCTCACCGGGATACTTCTTAATCTCGTTCGCGTAGAGCGCCAGAATGTCGCTGGTGCGATTGTCTTT
>Ga0105237_10001402_pt1 | contig 31856 bp, 22 predicted proteins | sample KBSC24metaG_FD_81520 | JGI IMG/M metagenome (GOLD analysis project Ga0105237, IMG submission 81520) | Corn rhizosphere microbial communities from Kellogg Biological Station, Michigan, USA - KBS C2-4 metaG | ecosystem: Host-associated > Plants > Roots > Rhizosphere > Soil | place: Michigan, USA... | reverse complement strand
TCGCCGCCATCCTGGCGGCGTTGCGCTGAGTGGCCCCGGTTGTGCTCAGGGCGCGCCGGACCGCGCGCCGCACGAGGGATCCGAGATCGGCCGCCCGTCACGGCATCCGACGGAGAACGCCCCCGAGTACAGCACCTCGCCCGAGGAACCGCCGGTGCCGGGGATGCGCCGGGCGGCGTGCATGGTGAAAGATCCCTCGAGCAACCCAGGGATCGACTGAGAGATGGCCACTTGCCCGGTCAGGCTCCCGTCGTCCGCCGCATACGGCTGGACCTGGGAGCACCGGCCGACGAACGTGCCATCGACCTGCGGCATCGTGACGTCAGTCATCGGGTAAAAGCCGGCGGGCGGCGGGACCGCCGGAAATTGGCCGACCAGCGAGCACGACGCACCCGATGACTGCGATTCCGACGAGATGGTGATGACGAAAGAGGTGCCGCTGATCGTGGCGGCCTCCTCGTAGTAACCGAGGCCGGATTGAGACTGCCCATTGCCAGTCCACGCGAACGTGCCGTTGCCGCCGGTCCCGTGGATGGGGCCGGGGCCGCCTCCGGTTCCGCCGCTCCCATGTGAGCCCCAGGCGCCTCCAGCCTGCCCCGCCCCGCCGGCCTGTCCGCCTCCCCCACCTCGACCCGGCCCGCCTCCCGCCCCTCCGGTCTTCGCCCCAGCGGCCCCTCCCGCCGTCGCACCGCCATGGCCGCCCCCACCTGCACCGCCAGGACCCTCCGTACCAGCCAGGCCGCCCTGACCGCCTACCGCATCAGTGATGACACCGTGCCCGGATGATCCTCCGCACCCGCCGCTGAACCCGACCTGCGCGAGCCCGATGGACAGCAACACTACTCCCATCGGGAGCAGATGTTTCGACGAGCCGATCGGGATGTGCTGCGCTTTGTGAACCATCGAGGGCCTCCGTCCGGGCAGATGTTGGCACAGAGACGTGCCTTGAACACACTCCCGACGGGTCACCAAAATTCAGATCGCCCTTGGATCGCTTGTTTCGCGCTTCCATCTCCTGCTGCGGCATCAAGTCGGGGCGGTGCGCCGGGGCGATCCCCGGCGCGACCGGCTACCCGAACAGGCCCGGCAGCGGCCCGGTGTAAAGGGGCGCCCCCGGGGTACCCGACAAGTACTTCACGCCGTCGATGGCCTTCGTCAGGACGCTGCCGTCGACGCCGAATTGCGGCATCAGCGCCAGCCACAGATCGTTGAAAGGCCGGTTGCCCGAGCCACCCGTTTGCTGGGCCAGCGGTCCGCCCGTCGCTTTCAGGAACGTGCCCCCCTTGACGCCTGTGTTCTTCCCGCCGAAGACAATCAGCGGGATGTTCTGCTGGTTGTGATTCCACGCCACGGCGACCTCCGTGAGGTACACGATGATCGTGTTGTCGATCAGCTTGCCTCCGTCGATGTCAGGCTGATTGACGAACTCTTGCAGGGCCGTCGCGGTGGCGGTCGAGTAGAAGGAGTTGATCTGATTGAGCCAGGCGTTCGTCGCGGCGTCGCCGCTGTGGCTGGGCGGGTGGTGGGGGGTCGATTGCAAGTTGCCCGCGATGGTGGCGCCCTGGAACGATCCCGGGAACACCACCCAGTTCGTGCCAGCCGACCACATGAAGGTGGCGACGCGCGCGTAGTCGCAGGCGAACGCCGTCTTGATGAGGCGAAGGTGCGTCAGCCCGAGGTCGAGGTGCGGGTGGCTGGTGGGCATGTTCGGGACGTAGTAGTCGACGCCCGGGAGATCGGTGGACACATTGTTGGAGCTCTGTTTCCCGGTCACCTGGTGGAAGTTCGCCGGCATGTCCGGGGGCGTGCAGACGCCGCCCGTCCCGGATGTCGAGCCATAGGTCAGCTGAAGGCTATTCTCGAGCTGCGTGATGGCGGTGGCATGGGCGTCCAGCCGATCCTTCTCGCTGGACGGGATGAGCGTCTGCATCCGGGTCAGGTCTCCGCGCAGATAATCCAGGATCGACTTCTTCTGCGCCAGGATCGTGGCCGCGCTGGTTCCCGTCATGCCGGCGCCGCCAAAGCGCTTGTACACGTTCAGCGGATCCGTATCGACCGTCAACGGATTCCGCATCTTGCTGATGTCCGTCTGACCGCTGATCGTCGGGCCGTACGCCAGCGTTCGCGGCGCCACCTCGTCCCGATCGGACCGCACGTCGGCGGCAAGGTGAAGGGAGCCAAAGGCCGTCGCGTCCTTTTGCCCCGGGCCGCCGAGGACCGGGGAATTGGCCAGGAGCAGCTGGTCGATCGACGCGCCCCCTGCCACGTGATCCTGCGTGCCGACTCGGCCCAGCACCGGAACGCCGGTCATGATCATGGCCAGGCCACCCTCGTGGGTGTTCTGGCCGGTGTTCACGCTGCTGTCGCCGCGGGTACCGAACAGGACGTTGAGCCCGTCGATCATCGACATGTACGGCTTGAGGCCGGCCGTCTCGAACGGGGCGCTCTCGAAGGGCAGCGTGAAGTTCGTGGTCGTCGCGCTCGCGCTCGGGCGCCAGGATGCGAGGCCCGGCGCGGCCCCCAGCGGGTGGTGCAGGATCAGCAAGCGAAGCGGCGCCTTCGCCCCCTGCGCGCGCGCTTCGATGGACCGCAGCAAGGGGGCGAGCAGAGCGGCCGACCCGCCGCACGCCTGCAGGAAGGACCTTCTCTTCAGCTTGTAGGACGTCACTTGGTACCTCCGGCGCGCGCGTACAAGAAGTCAGCCGTGGCGATGCTCTTGAGCAGCGAGGGGAGCGTGCCATCGGTCCGCGAACGGATGTCGTTGAGCTCGCAGGTGTCATAGGTCTCGATCATGTCGCCGAGCGCGTAGCTGGCGAGCTTCTGCACGGAGCATCCCCGCAGGACGCCGCTCTTCGAGAGCTGCTGTGCGAACGCCTGGGCTCCCGTGGCCATGCCGGGCGCCAGGGGCGACGGGGTCACGAACTTCGCCGTCGGATCGATCGAGTATCCCCCTTCGTCCATGGTTCGGTAGTCGCCGATGGGCCCGAAGTTGAGCAGGACGCGGGCGTACGGATCCATCTGTGCGTGGCAGCCCATGCAGGGCTGATTGGCCATGCGCGCGTCGGACTTGAGGACCTCGCTGTCGCACGCCGACAACGTCATGGTGCCATCGGGCGATTTGCAGTTGACCACGTTCATGGCCGTGGGGGTGGTCAGATCGATCTTCATTGCCAGGGCGTCCTGGCAGATGACGTTGTCGTGGATGAATTTGCCCCGATGGACGATCGAGGTGACGGAAGGATCCGAGGCGGACCAGAGGAACCCAGGCTGGGTGAGCATGCCGGCCCGCCCCTGCGACGCCGGCCAGGTCGCCTTCACGAAGGTGTCGTTGCCGGTGGGCGCGCCATCCGGGAACGTCAGGCCTGGGAACAAGGTCGCCAGCCGCTTGTTCACCCAGACGCTCTGCGAGCTGATCAGGTCGTCGACCGTTCCCGAAGGATTCGTCCAGAACACCTCATTCACGAACTTCTGGGTGGACGAATAGATGTCGTTCTCGAGCTGCACCTGGTCCTGGTCGGCCATGGGTAGGGCCGAGAACAGGCTGGTGTCCTTGGTCTTCGAGAACATCTGCCGGACGTTGAACCAATCGACCACGATGTTGACGAGGTTCGCTTGCACTTGCGCGTTCGCGAGCAGGCGGTCGATCTGTGCGCTGATGCCAGCGGTCGTGCCGAGGCTGCCGTTGTCGGCGGCGGCCATCAACTGGTCGTCGGGCCCGTGGCCCAGGAACAGAAAGCCCAGCTCGGTGGCGACCTCGTAGGGTGTGAGCGTGGTGTCAGGGTACTTGCCGGTCGCGTCCGCTGTCAGGGTGGCGGGTCCGAGCTCGGTTCGATACACGAACGATGGCGCGATGAGCACCGCCTGGATCATCATCTCGATGCCGGTCGCGTAGTCCTGCATCGCGCCCTGCGCGTACACCTTCATCAGGCTGGCGACCTCGGTCGAGTCGAGCGGGCGCCGGTAGGCCTTCTTGGCGAACGCCTGGATGAACGTCTGCGCGCACGACGTTTGCGCCGCCGAGGTGGTTCCGCTGCACGGGGCGATCTTCCCCTGCGCGCCGCCGATGTTGGCGGCGATGAGGGGCAACACCGCCGTCTGGGTCGCGTCGTACAGCGCGAACTGGAACTCCGGGCTCACGCCCTCGGCCGTGTCGCTGAAGAACGCGAACTCGTCACCGCCGGTGATGGTGACGGTGGGCGCCGCCGACAGGCCCAGCAGATCCTGCACGGCCGTGCTCCACTGCACATTCGACAGCCGCCAGAGCCGTCGCGGGATGGCCGGCAGGGGGCTGCAGGCCACGGTGTCCCCGCCGGATCCCGTACCCGTCGTGCCCTGGCCCCCGGTCCCGTTGCCATTCACCGCCCCGCCCCCGCTGCCGGTGCTGCCGCCGCTACCCACGCTGCCGCCGGTACCGCCGCTGCCGCCGCTGCCGCTTCCGCCCGAGCCTTTTCCGCCTCCGCTTGCCCCGCCGGTCGCCCTGCCGCCCGTGCCGGGGGTGGCGCCGATCTGGCCCACGCAGCCCAGCATGGCCGTGAGCGCGACGGCGGAAAGGGGGCGCAGCCGGCGGGCGTTTTCGAACATGGTCATGTCTTGCCTCCGGGCCAGAGGTGGAAATTCCACCCCGAACGCGCCGGCACTTGCCGCACGTGCAGAGAAAGACCCGGAGCTCCCCGAAAGGAGGTCAGGTTTCTTTCAGGCCTCCTCCAGGTTTCGCGTTCCTGTCAGGTCCCTGGTCAGCCGCCCGGATGGACGGCGCCCCGCCGCGTCACAGCGAGTCGGGAACGGCTCTCGCGTTCAGCAGCGCGGCCTCATCGGGGCCCAGCGCGCGCGACCAGATCGCGTAGTCATCGATCACCCCGGACAGGGGGCGTCCCCCCGGGCCGCTCCAGCGGCCGATGTCGAGACTTGGCGCACCGGGCAGGATGGAGGCGGGCATGGCTGACGTGTCGGCCAGGAGACCGTTGTGATAGAGGCTGAAGCGGTTCTGGGTCGAGTCGAAGACCGCCGTCCATTGCAGCCAGCGATCCGTCTCGATGCATTTGCAATCGAGGACAATGTAGTCGTTGGTCGGTGCGGCGACGAAATACGAGGCTTCGAGCCAGTCGAACCCGGGCCTGGGGTCGAACTCGATCTCCCAGCCGCCCATTTCGGCCCGTTCGTTGGTGATGAGGACCGCTCTTTCCGTGGTGAACGCCGCCACGTCGGCGGCGGAGAGCTTGATCCAGACCGAGACGGTCCAGTCGGGGAGCGCCTGCGGGAAGGTCGGGATGGTGACGAAGTCGCCAGGTTCCAGGCGCAGACCGCCCGCGAAGCGAGCGGTTGCCACCCAGCTGCCGCCGGTGAGCTGACCGTCGTGCCCGTTGCCACTGCGGTCCACGACGGTCGTCCCTCCCTGCTCGTCGAACGACCAGTGGGCGACCAGACCGCTCGCCAGGCTGCCACCGCTGATGGCGACCGACTCGATCGGCGCCGGGCCGCAACCGACGAGACAGGCCAGCAGCAGGGCCGCGCCCCCGACCGCAGCCGATACGGCTGTACCGCCGAAGGACCTGCCCTCCGATCCCAGGGGAACTCTCACAACGACATCACCAGCGTCAAGGACGTGAACAGCGCCGGTCGGCCGATTCGCGCAGCCTCCACGTCGGAGAACCGCACCGAAGGATAGGGCGCGGCCACCTGTCCGTGGGCCTCCGTGGCCATGGCGAACCGTCGGCCGAGCGCGATGGTCAGCCCCGCGCTGACGTCGAATAGCCCCGTCCAGGTTCGGCCGCTTCGTCCCTGATAGGGCCAGGTGCCAGCACCATTGACCTGCACGAGGAGGACGCCGCCGCCGACGCCGACGGCCGGGCGCACCGCGCGGCCGCGACGGAAGGCGGTGCGCAGCTCGACGACGCCGAAGGTGTGGTCGACGGTGGCCGTGCCCTCGTCGGGTCTCGTCACCGCCGGCCGCGTACCCAGGCCCGCCACGGTGATGCGGGTCTCGAGCAACGATGCCAGCTCGGCACGAAGCCGGGCAACCGGTAGGTAGGCCGGCTCGAGGGATCGGGAGCTTGCGAGCAAGCTCAAACCAACTTCGAACGAGAACCGCCTGGGTGACTCGGGAGGGCTGACCGGGGCGATCGCCCCCGGGCCCGACGCGGCCACGACGGACGGGGGCATGGTGGTGGCAACCGCCGGGGTCGGCATGGGCGCGGGTGCGGCACCGCGCGCGAGCTCCAGGGCGCTGGCGCGGAGGAACTCCAAGGTGCGGATGGCCATAACCTCGTCGTCGTGCGTGGTGCTTCCCGCCGGAACGAGCAGGCGGCGGACCGCGGCGCGGCCGCCCGCCACGCCGTCGACGATCCACAGCTCGGACGGGCCCTCGTCGGGATTGCCGACCAGCGTGATGGTCGCGCCCGACCCGTCACCCGGGCTCGCGGGGTCGACCATCCACAGCGCGTCGCCGGCCCCACCGAACTCGCTGACCGCGACCTGAAAGCCGCCTGCCGTCAGCTCCTCTCGAAGCCGCGTCAAGCAGCGCCGCGCCCTGGGAGAGAGCGCATTGGGCTGCAGCAGCTGCACGCGGCCGCCGGTCGCGACGGGGACGGTCACTTCCGCCCCGGCCGGCCGGGCAAAGATGGTCGCGGTGAGCAGGACGGCCCCGGCGAGGCGGCGGGCAGTCATCCGACACTCATGCGTCACCCATCGCGCCACACTCGTCGAGCGTTCACGGCGACGTCAACGCGCGCGCCGCCCGGGCGTAGACCCCCTGAGGGAAGCGGTGCAGATACTGCGAAGCGACCGCCCGCGCTTCCTCGGTCCGCTGTTCCCTCTCCAGCACGATCATCATCCGTCCCATCGCTTCGGCGGAGTACGCGCCGGAGGGCGCCTCCTGCAGGTAGCGTTCGTACCAGGCGAGCGCATCCGTCGGGCGACCACCGCGGCCTTCGGCGAGCCGCCCCAGCAGAAAGGACGCCTCCTTGGCCCGCAACGTCCCCGGGAACCGATCGCGCTGGGTGAGCAGCACGCGCCGGGCCAGTCGATCCTGCATCCGGAAGCGCGCGGCATCCGCCAGCGCCGCCAGATCTTCGGAGCTGGCGGCCGCCAGCACGTTCGCGATCCCGCGCCGCTGCGCCTCGGCCACGATCCCCGCGGCGTCTCCGTCGGCGAGCTGTTCCGACCACGGCAGGCGCGGCTGGCCCAGGCTCGGTGGGAGCCGGGGCGCCGCGGGGCGCGGGCTGGATTCGGGCGCCATCGGCGGGGCCGTCGCCTCCACGGGGGAAGGCCCGCTGCCGGGCGAAGGAGCAGCGGTCACGCGTCCGGCGATGGTCGGCCCCGTCGTGGGCTCCGTCGTGGACACCGCCCGCGAACCCTCCGGTCGTGCCGAAAACGATTGTCCGGCGCGCAAGGTGACCCTGTCGGTGGAACGTGGGCCGTCCACGGACACGACGCCGGCCTCCATTTGCAGATCGAAACGCGCCTGGGCGGCGTCCCAGCCGACGACAAAGGCGGTGCCCTGCACGTGGACCAGGAACGAACCCGCTTGAACCTGCCAGTCCGCTCCCGGCCGGTGCACCACGTGCACGTGCGCCCGCCCGTCCTCCAGGACCAGGCGCGCGCCCCGGCGACCCACCTCGAGCACGCGGGCCCGCGCCCCCGGCATCATGTGGATGCTGGTTCCGTCCGAGAAGGCGAGTTCCGGCTCGTGCGCGGCCGACGACCGTACGTAACCATCGGGGGAGGGCGCGGCCCCATCCACCGTGTAGCTGAGGGTCGACGGCAGCGGACGGTTCGCCACGGTCCAGGCCACCACCCCGGCCGCGGCCAGCGCCCCCAGGGCGGCGCCCGCGCCGACGGTCCGACGCACGCGACGACGGCTGGCCTCGCGGCGGCGCGCCGCACTAAGAATCTGGCCCGCGTGCCCGCTGGTCGGTGCGGGCGCAGGAAGCCGCTCCACCTCTCGCACGAGAAAGGCGGCGAGGCCGGTGGCCCGCGGGCCAAGACCGTCGACGCGTGCGTTCGGCGGAGCGGGCAACCGACTCACCGCTGGGCCATCGCTGTCGATCGCGCCGTCGATCGCGCCTGCCTCCGGCGCGCGTTCGCTTTGTCCAGAATCATCTGCTGACATTGACATGGGCCTTGGCACTCGCGTTCGCGGGGGGATCATCGCTGCTCTGCTGCGGATCTGCAGGGGACCGGCGCTTATCGAAGAAGCCGCGCAACCCAGCGTCGCTCCCGACGTGTGTGCTGATGCGCTCGGCCGATCGAGCGACCAGCCGCTTCGCGGTGCTCAACGAGACGCCGAGCCCGCTTGCCACCTCCTCGAACGTCCGCTCCTCCATGTAGCGAAGGACGAACGCCGCCCGCTCGCGCGGCCGGAGTTTGTCGAGGATGGCATAGCAACGTGCCAATGCTTCGCGCGCTTCCGGATCGGGGCTGGGACCCTCGATGTCGGGGACGGAGCCGCTGTCCGACAGCCGCACTCTCCGGCGGACCCAGCGGTACCGCAACTCTCGTTTCAGAACGTTGACCGCGATGACGAACACGAACTCACGTAGCGCACCCGCTTCGCGCAGATCGCCAATGCGCGAGAACACGCGCATGAAGGCCTCCTGGGTCAGGTCCTCCACCTCCGGTCGCGGTCCAAGCGCACGCGTCATCAGGCGCCGGACGCCGGGCGCGTACCGATCCCACACTTGCTGGGCTGCCCATCCCTCTCCCCGGCCCAGTGCGGCGACGAGGTCGCTCTCCCCTGGGTTCGCAGAGGGCGCTCCCTCACGCGCCGCCGGCGACGTTGCGGGCGCGGCGCCAGCCGTGCTGGACGAAGCGTCCGCTCGCGCCGCATACGAGGAAGGGGGCAACGGTCGCATGGCCGTCCCTGCAGTATGCCACGGCAGGAGTTTGCGCTGGATCGCGAGTATGGCGGTCACTCAGTCCAAGACCCCTCACACACCAGAATCGGTTCATTGAATTGCGTCGCTCGCCGCCGCCCGGGCGGCGGCCACGACCAGGACGGGGCCCGATGGGATAGTCCGGCGGGCTCTTTCCCTGACAAGGCAAGCGACGGAACGACAATTGTTCTCGATGCGATCGTCTTTTGTGAGGGGCTCGTCTCGGTCACCAGAGCGCCTCGGGCTCTGCGCCGTTCTGCTGGCCCTGTCGGCGGCGTGCGGCTCGTCGGGGACGATGGGCTCAACGACCGGAGCGGGCGGGAGCCATGCGACGGGCGGGGCGACGGCGACGGGTGGCGCTGGCGCCAACGGCGGGAGCGGTGGGACGGGGGGCAGAGCGGCGGGGACCGGCGGCGGCACGGCCTCGGGCGGCGCGACGGGCAGCGGAGGCGTGTCGAGCGGCGGGACGGGCGGAAACGGCGGAATTATCGGCTCGACCGGCGGCACCGGTACCGGCGGCCGTGCGGGGACAGGCGGCGCGCTCGGAACGGGTGGCAAGGGCGGCAACGGCGTCATGACGGGTTCGGGCGGCAGGGGCGGCGACGGCATGACCGGCTCGGGCGGCAGGGGCGGCAACGGTATGACCGGCTCGGGCGGCGCAACCGGGGGGACGGCAGGTGCGCAGGCGGGAACCGGCGGTGGTGGTGCTGGTGCAGCGGGATCAGCCGGCTCCAGCGGAGTCCTGGCGGCCACGCCGCCGATGGGTTGGAACTCGTGGAACGCGTTCGACTGCAACATCGACGAGGCGAAGATCAGGTCGGCGGCCGACGCGCTGGTCGCCAGCGGCATGAAGGATGCCGGCTACCAATACGTGGATGTCGATGACTGCTGGATGAACGGCCGCGATGCCTCCGGCAACATCCAGTGGGACACGACCAAGTTTCCGTCGGGGATCGCCGGGCTCGCCAGCTACGTGCACGGCAAGGGGCTCAAGTTCGGCATCTACTCGGCACCGAACACCGGAACCTGCCAGGGCCTGTATGGAAGCCCGTCCATGCCTTCGGTGTACGTGGGCAGCCTCGGCCACGAGCAGCAGGACGCCAAGTCGTTCGCCGCCTGGGGCGTGGATTATCTGAAGTACGACGATTGCGGCGGGCCGCTGAGCGGGTTCGCGCCCATGCGCGACGCCCTGCGCGCGACCGGCCGACCGATCGTTTACAGCATCAACCCCTACAACGGAAACACCTGCGACCCGACCGGCGCGCACACCTCGACCTGCGGCCTGGACCTGCTGTCCATCGCCAACATGTGGCGCATCGGGGCGGACATCAAGGCGACCTGGGGCGACATCACCCGCCTCATCGACATCGATGCTTCGCTGTACCCCTACGCGGGCGCTGGCCACTGGAATGACCCCGACATGCTGGAGGTCGGCAACAGCGGCCTGTCGGACACGGAGGGGCGCACGCACTTCAGCATGTGGGCCATGCTCGCCGCGCCGCTGATCGCCGGAAACGACCTGGGCAGCATGACCGCGACCACCAAGACGACGCTCACCAACGCCGAGGTCATCGCCGTCGACCAGGATCCCCTGGTTCAGCAAGGACGCCTCGTGGCCTCTCCGGGCACGAACCTGCAAGTCTGGTCGAAGACCCTGTCCGGCACGAACGTCCGCGCCGTCGCCCTCCTCAATCGAGGAACGGCAGCCGCCTCGATCACCGTGCAGTGGAGCGCCCTGGGAATCCCGACCGGCGCCGCGACCGTCCGCGACCTCTGGAGCCATACCGATCTGGGCAGTTTCACCGCCTCATACACGGCCTCCTCGATCCCCAGCCACGGCCTCGTCATGCTCAAGGTGACCAGCACGCCCTGAGAACCTTCCAGCCCGGCGACTGAATGCTGGTGGCACGCGTGAGCCACCGAAAGTGTCCGCGTCCCGAGCGACCTCACGAGAAAACCGCAATACGACAGTGTGACCCCGATTCCACGAGGAGCGGTCACGCGATCATTCGACAAGGTGATCTTGCCTTTCCCTCGGTCAGGAACCAATTTTCGCGCCGGAATATATCGCGACGAACATTGAGGGAGGGATCATGGGACGACGGCGGATCGCGAACACAAGACGTGCGCGGCGATTGTTGTTGGCAACCGTGGGCGTGGTCACCGTCGGGTTGATCACGAGCTTGTGGCCACACCCCGTGAGGGCGCAAGTCTGCTGGGTCGGACCCCTGCAAGAACAAGCAGTCGCGGTCGCCCCGTCGGGTGGCTCGATCTGGCTGTTGTCTGGCGGCCCGATGGCAGGCGGGGGCTATTCGATCGAATCCCTGAGCATCGTGGACCAAAATTCGCGCGGGGGTTGGGGCAAGATCGAACAGTTCACGTATCAGGGCCTGACACCAGACGACGGCGTGGGGGCCTACGCCATCTCGTCGAGCGGCGACGGCGTACCCTATGTGGCGTGGCCCCGGTATTTCGCTCCCTTCGACAGCTACTACAACGAGGTCAGCTATATCGACCCGTCTAACGGCGTATTCGGGCAAGTTGATCCCATGGGCGCCCAGGGTTACCTGCCTGGCGCTATGAGCGTCGCCGCGGGTGACCTAACGCACAACCAGAGCGACTTGTGGGGCGTCGATCCTGGCGGGAACACGTGGGTCTTTGCGGGGCAGTTTTTTGAAACGGCCTCGCAGTTGCCTGCCGGCGCCGTGAAACTGGCGCTGTTTAACGAGACCGTCTGGTGCGGCGGCGGTGCCATGCACCAGCCGTTCGCGATGGCGTCCGACCATACCATCTGGCGATACCAATTTTCGGAGTCGGTCGGCGCGTGCATCCCCGCCCCGGACAACGGGTGCGAGGCTGGGTGCTGGCAGCAAGTCCCCGGTCTGGCATCGGACATCACCGCGAACGACCTGATTCTGGGATATCCAGCTCAGGGATCCCCGCTCTGGCAATGGAGCGAAGCGGAACAGAACTGGGTACCCTTCATCGACTCTCCCAATGGCGCAACTCTGCAAGGGATTGGCGCTTCGGCTGGCTACGCGTCCGCATCGCCAAATGCTGCGGTCGTCGCGTTCGATACCACTGGTCAGATATATCAATATTGCTCCCAGTTGTATGGCCAATGCGGTGGCGAAGGGTACACCGGGCCCACGTGCTGCGCGTTTACACAGGACAGCACGTCGCCTCCGTCGTCTCCCACGGGATCCGCGTGTGTGTATGTCAACCCGTACTACAGTCAGTGTCAGCCGCAATGAGAGCGACTGTTTGAGCAAAGGTAGGCTTGATGACGGCTCGAGAGGAGGAGGAGGTCACATGAACGCTCGGCATGCCTTCGGTCGGATTGCGGTACCGTCGTGTGCGCTGGTACTTGTGGCGTGCGGAGCGCCGGACGATGTCCCGCGACCCACCCAGGCCTCCTCCGGGCTCTCGTCCCCGCGGGAATCGGCGAAGCTCCCACACCGCGCGGGGAAGCGGACAAGCGGGCACGGCGCTCCGCGATCGTGGCGCCAGGCGATGGCGAAGCTCCGGCCGCCGAAGGCGGGATGCTACAAAGGGAGCTACCCCGACACGAGCTGGACAGAAATTCCCTGCGGCAAACCTCCGAAGGTGTCCCTCATTCCATCAAGCGGAAGCGGCCGAGGTGTCGGGCCCGCGACGGTCGGTGGCAGCGCCGGGGGCGATCTGGCCGCGCAAGCGCCCGCGCTCTCCTGGGCGGAGGGATCATTCCCGCTTGTCGACGGGGTCACGAACGAGAGCGCCAACGGGGTGCCGAACGCCTATTCGCTGCAGTTGAACACGAACTTCTTCCCTCAGGCGAGCGGATGCGTCGGAGCGAACTGCCAGGGGTGGCAGCAGTTTGCGTATCTGTCGGATCACGGAGGGATCATCGAGTGGTGGATGGCTGGTTACGACGGTTCGTGCCCGATTGGATGGGACTCCTTCTCTGACCCGAAGCGGGGAAATGATTGCTTCATAAACTCCAATGTGCTGCCCGTGCCATCGGAGCCGATCACGAATCTGGCGGAAATCTCGGTGACTGGCATAGCCGACAGCGCCGACAGCCTGATGATCTCGGTCGGGAGTGAGCTCTTTCTCCTGTCGCAGGCAAGCGTGTTGGGCCTGGCTGGACAGTGGAACACCGCCGAGTTCAACGTTTTTGGCGATGGGGGTGGAAATCAGGCGGTCTTCAACACCGGATCGACGGTCGTGGTGCAAACGCTGACGGACTCACCGGGGGTAGAAGGCCCCAGTTGCACGAATCAGAGCCACACCGGAGAGACCAACAATCTGAGTGTCGTGGCCGACTCGTGTTGCATGCTGGGCGGCAGCTTCAAGGGCATCCAGTTCACGGAAACGAATGCCGCTGGTCAGGGCTCGGCCGCCTGTCCAGTCGCGCCTACGGCCTCCAATTGGTCGGCGATTGATCACCCGTTCGATGAGCTCGTGACGGGAGTCGATGCCGACGGGGCGCCCCTCATGTCGTGCCGGGCGCCGTGGAACGGCGTCCAGGTAGGCAAGACCCGCGCCGAATGGAATGGGTGCGATATCGCGTACGGTGGCGGAGAGTATCTGATTGAACCTTACGTGACGCTCACAGCGTCGTGGTCGCCCGCGGAGACGAACGGCGACGTGCCGACAAACGCCTGGCCATTCGGAGTCGACGGTCCGACTGGGGCGACGCTGTACGCGTGTCGTGCCTATCTGAATGGCAACGGATACCAAGTAGGGAAGATCGGCGCTGGACTGCCCGGGTGCGACGTTCCCTACGGCGGCGTCGAGCAGATCGTGCCGGAGTACGAAGTGCTCACCACATTGACGCCGCTGCGCCTCCAGGCGGTCGATTCGGCTTCTCCACCGTCCTCCGCGGTGGTCGGTGGCTACGACTCGGACGGCGCGGAGCTGTTCGTATGTCAGGCCTCGGTGGGCGGCGGTTTTGTGCCCGGAAAGACGCGCGCAGACTGGAGCGCGTGCGACGTCCCATTCAACGGCCAAGAAGTCCCGATGACGTCGTACAACGTCCTGGTGCCGAATTTTCAGACGGCCGGCGCGACGTGGGCCGCTGGCACTGACGGAGATGGGTCGACCCTGGGTATCTGCCGCGCCAGCGATGAGAACAACAGTGTTCAAGTAGGCAAGTTGCTAGCCAGTGGCGCCTGCGACTATGGGTTCGGCGGACAAGAAGTGTCGGTTGGATCCGACTTCCAGCGCCTCAGCCCGGCGGATTAGCCGGGCCGTGGTCTCGACATCGGGCAGGAGCAGAAGGTCACCTGCCAGAAACGCGCTGGCGTAGCGATCGGATCGCGATGGGGCCAGGGCGCGGGAGCCGTACTCCAGCGCATCCGGAGGGAACCTTCCGCCGGCGTCTTCCAAGGGCGAGAACTCGGCCGGGACGGCCGATCGTGGTAGGGGCGGACGCGGTGCGCTCGGGCGGCGTGGCGAAGGGCGCCCGAGTCGCGGTGGACCGTGGCGGCGTTTCGTGGGACCCTCGATCTTCCGCCTTAACCCCTGGAGACGTCATGGCCTTCAAACGCGTCACGATGCTCGGGATCTTCTTTCTCGCTGCCTGCGGATCTTCGAAGAACGGTTCCGGGCAGCTTGAACCGGCTGGCGGACGGGGAGGCACGGCTCCCCAGGGCGCCGCCGGGACGACCGGCGCCGCGGGCGGCCCCTCGACCGGAGGTGTCCCGGGCAGCGGGGGGATGCCGGGCCAGGGCGGCGTCCCGGGAAGCGGGTCAGGTGGAGGCGGAACGGCGGGCGGACCTTCGTTGCCCGGCGCTGGCGGAGGCGCCGGTTCGTCCCCGGGCGCCGGCGGCGGTGCGGGGGGCGGCCCTGCCGGGGGCGGCCCCGGTCCCGCACCTTCCGGGGGCGCGGGCGGACAGGCTGCGGGGGGCAATCCCGGCCAGGCCTCATTGCTGCCGTCGTCGTGCGAGGCGCGTTCGCAGTCGAGCACGCCGGACAGCTGCACGCTGTCCGCGTTCTGCGATGGCATCCCCTACATCACGGATTGCCAGCGCCTCGACGACACGCGCTGGCAGTGTACCTCCCAGACAAGGTATCCCGGGCGAATCTACGAGGTCGAAGGCGTCTCCGGTGATCAGGCCTGCGCCGTGGTCACCGGTGTCAGCACCCAGGATCCGCTGACCTTGGGCGCCGACAGCTGCGCGATGCTGACCTACGTGACCGACGCCGGCAATTGCAGCGCCAGCATGGTGTGCGGTCCCTCCGTGGCGGCCGACTTCGCCCCTGGCGTTCGCGTCAGGCTCGCCCGCTACGGGGAGATCTACTGCGGCGCGATTTCTCTTCCCCAGACGATCGATTGCGAGCTTCGCTTCGACAACTCGACGCGCAATGACCTGGGTGTGTTCAGTGACACGGCGGCCTGCCAGTCCATCCTCGAATTCTCCATGCTTGCCGCGGGGCCTGGCTTCGTGGGGCCGCGAAGTTGCCTGACGACCCAGAAGACATCGACCGAAGACGGCTGCCAGCGCACCGATCTGTGCTCCCTGCCCGCGCCCACGACCGAGTCGCCGAGGTACCCGGCCGTGGAGGGCCGATACGCAGACTGCGAACCGGCCAGCGGCGGCGGCACCGATTGCTACTGCAGCGCCGGCGAATCCCTGTTCATGTTCCACACCGCCTCCGCCGCCGACGAGGCCGCCTGCGCGGACACGATCACCAGCTGCGAACCATCCGCCGCCATCGAGGCGACGGGCGACCCCACCTGCCAGCCGACCTCGAACACCACGACCGCCAACAGCTGCGACGCCGATCTGGACTGCACCCAACCGGCAACCATCGACGGTCGCCCCGTGGTGGCGGACGGAAGGTTGGTGGTTCACTGTGCGCGCCTCCAGCAGGGCCGCCCCTGGTCATGCAGCTGCGCCTCCGACCAGCTGACGGCGTCCTTCTCCTTGGGGACTTCGAGCGCCACGCCCGCCCAGGCCTGTGCGCAGGCCCCGCAGGCCTGCCAGCAGCACATCCCGGTGCATCTCGGTCCCTACGGTCCCTTCGTGTCGCCGCCCGATCCGGCGCTGTGAGCGAGGACAATCGGCAAAGACGCGATCTCGCGAACACAAAGTAGAACGGATGCTGGGTCGTATGCCAGGCCGTGTGCACGGCGCATTGAGAAGTGAAGACTTCACGAAGCGTCGATGCCCTCTTTAAACGACAAAGTGAAGCCAGGATCGACACATACCCAGACCAGCGCGCCAGTTGCTGGAGATGTTGGGTGGGCTATCCGATGTACACTTCGGGTCTTGAAGGGGAGGGCGTATGCGAACCCATTGCTGGCCTCGGGTACTGAGTGTAGGGATCTGCTGGTGTTCAATCGGCGCGCTCACCGGTTGTACGGGCGAAAGAACACCGCCGCCCCTCGGTGAGGGAGGCGCTGCGGGAATCAGTTCCTCCGCTGGCGGAAGCCAACCGAATGGAGGAACAGCCGGCATCGCGGGTCAGGGTGGTAATTCGAGGCCCAATGATTCCGGCGGAACTGGTGGAGCGATCGCGAACGGCGGCATGGGCGGTCAGGGAGCCGCCAGCGCAGGGGGCAGAGGCGGCACCCCCACGACGGTGGGCCACGGCGGCGCCTCGGGCGTGGGCGGCGTTCCCGCGATGGGCGGGGCCGCCGGGGGCATCGGAGGCGCAAGTGGAACCGGCGGTGCGGGCGGCAGGGGCGGCGCAACGGGCGCGGCGCCTCGTCTCGTTGCGCCCCTGTCCACCGCTTCTGTCACGTCTCGCCGACCTGTGCTGCGCTGGGTCCTCCCCGCCGGAGCCGACGGGGCCCACGTACAAATTTGCCCTGATCGGGCATGCACCAGCGAACTCACGTCGTTCGACGCCGTGGGCACCAGCGGTTTGCCGCCCGCGGAGCTGCCGCAGGGGACTGTCTTCTGGCGCGTGTCGGCGCGAAGCATGGGCGCTCCGGCCAGCCAGGGCTTCTCGGCGGTCTGGGAATTTTCCGTGGGCGCCCGGAGCGCGCCCGTCGACAACTCGTTCGGAACCACCATCGACGTGAACAGGGACGGATTTTCAGACATCTTCGTCGGCCAACCCGGGCAGCTCTACGACACGGGATTCGCCTACTACTATCCGGGCGGTCCGTCGGGTCCGCCGGCAGCACCTGCCGCCGTTCTCAGCGGAGAAGACACGCCGCCGGACGTTCCCACGTGCGGGCCTTTCACGCCCCAGCCTTGTATCGCGGATTCGATGCAGGTGACCAGCGCAGGCGACGTCAATGGTGACGGATATGCGGACCTGGCCTTCGAGAACACCGCCACGGACCACAGCCAGGGCAGGGTTCAGATTCACCTGGGGGGGCCGGCTGGTATCTCCGTCGTTCCGGCGCTGACCCTCATGCCCCCGCAACCGGGGCTCGCCTTCAGATCGCTTGCCGGGGGCGGTGATCTCGACGGTGATGGATTCAGTGATCTGGTGATCTGGGGCCCGAGTTGCGCCTACATCTATTCTGGCGGTCCGGATGGCTTGCCGAGCCTGCCCACGACCGTGTTGCTGCCACCCGCGGGTGTGGATTCGGGAGCCTTCGGCGAATTCATATCGAGCGCTGGCGACATCAACGGCGATGGGTTTGCGGACCTCGTGGTTGGCACGGGAGCGAGAGCGTATGTGTACTTCGGGAGCCCCAGCGGTCTGACAGACGCGGCCAGAGCCACGGTCGCTCCTCCTCCTGACGATGTGACCAGCTTTGGCTTGTCGCTGGCGCAGGTCGGCGACGTCAACGCCGACGGTTTCGGCGATGTCATGTTCGGAACCTATATAGTAGACACGGACGGGATCTGGAGGCCCGTCGCTTATATCTATCTGGGTGGGCCAACCGGGTTGGTCCCCGTCCCCGAGAACCCCAGGCCTGGAACGGTATCCAGGCTGGCCGGCGCGGGGGATGTCAACGGCGACGGCTATCTGGACGTTGTCCTCGCCGACACCGCGAAGTCCAATTCGAATGGTGTCGTCTACGTGTATCTGGGAAGCAACACCGGCCTTGCGACCACGCCTGATGCCGTGTTGACCCCAGGCGATAGTTTACAAGACGGGTTCGGTGCCGACCTGGCAGGGGCCGGCGACGTCAACGGGGACGGATATGACGACGTCATCGTGGGCTCCGCTGCGCCGCCCACCCCGCAGCGGGTCTTCGTGTTCTTCGGCGGTCCCTCCGGGCTTCCCCCCTCCCCCGCCGTCACCTTGGCCACCCCCGGCGGCGGCAACCAGCTCTACTTCGGAAGATTCCTCGCCGACTCCATCTCGCGCTGAGTGGGTGCGTACGAACGCGGTGAAGGCCCTCGCCGTTGGCACCCGAGTTCATGGCGATCTTCTGCGAGAACGACAGCAAGCCGGACGCGATCACCAGCTGCGAACCGTCCGCCGTCTTCGAGACGACCGGCGACCCCGCCTGCCAGTCAACCTGTCGCCGCCCGAGCCCCCGCTGTGAGCAAGGAAGTCCCGGGAGCGCGACCCCGACGTCCTGCAGCAGAAGTTTTTATGACCATTCGAACCATCTGCAGACAGGTACCCGTATGCTCAGCTTTCGCCCGACGTTCCTCGTTGCCGGCCTTGCGGCGTTTGGTCTACTTGCTGGCGCCTGTTCGTCCGGAGCGAAAGGACATTCCAGTGCAACCGGCACGGCCGGGGGCAGCGGCACCCTCGGGACCGCCGGGGGGTCGATCGGCCGCGGCGATAACGGCGGCGTTGGAGGCGAGAGAGCAGCCAGCAATGGGGGGCACCCCGGCGGTGGCGGGGCGGCAGGCGGGGAAGGACCGGCCGGAGGCGGAGGATCGGCAGGAAATCTCGGGACGCCAGGAGGACGCGGGGGAGCGGGCGGTGGCGCGACGTCGAGCTCCGGCGGAGCCTCGGGCCCTGGCGGCGAATCCGGGACCGCGGGCGCGACGAACGGGGGCCGGGGAGGTGGTGCCTCGGGAGGGGGCGGATCCGACTCCGGCGGCGCGGGCGGCAGGTCGGTCTCGGTGGCCATCTCGTTTGCCCCCGCCGTGGGATATGCCGCCCGAGCTCCGCAGTTCGTCACCCTTGGCGATTTCAACAAGGACGGAAAGTTGGATGCAGCGACGGCGTCTTACTACGGAGACGCGAGCGTGCTCCTCGGCAACGGAAACGGAACCTTCCAGCCGGAGAAAACCTACATATCAAGCGCGGTCGTGCCGGGCACCGGCATCGTCTCGGCGGACTTCAACAACGACGGCAACCCCGACATCGGGTTCTCGATGTCCGGCTACGGATTCGGTACGCTGCTCGGGAACGGGGACGGCACGTTCCGGACCTTCGTCCAGCAGCTTCACGGCTCGACGCAAGGAGGACTGGGGGTGGCCGACCTGAATGACGACGGCAAACTGGACGTCGTCATGGCCTTTCCCAGACGGCCTGGCGACGTCGCCGGCGCCTATGCTGCGTTGGGAAAGGGCGACGGCGGGTTCCAGGAGGATAAGGCTGTCTACACCGCGCCCAGCACCTACACAGGCCTCGTGCTCGCCGACCTCAACAAGGACGGGAGGCTCGACATCGTCACGGCCGGTGGCGGCTTGGTCAGCGTCTTGCTGGGCAACGGGGACGGCACGTTCCCGTTCACCGGATCAGACTTCCCCGTCGCCTCCGGCACGCTCATCCGCTCCTTGGCGGTCGGCGACTTGAACGGAGACGGCGCGCTCGACGTCGTGGCTCCAGACAGCGGAGGCATGACCTTGAACGTCCTGCTCGGCAAGGGCGACGGGACCCTGCTCGCGGCCGCGCAGTTCCCGTGCGGTCAAGTTCCCGCCGACGTCAAGATCGCCGACCTGAACCTCGACGGCCGGCCCGACATCGTTGCAACAAACGACAGCGGCCCGGCAAATCCAGGGACCGTAGCCGTGCTCGCTGGCAAAGGCGACGGCACATTCGTTCCCTACGTCGCCTTCGGTACGGGGATGGGCCCGCACTCCGTCTCCATCGCCGATCTCAACAACGACACCCTCCCGGACCTGGTAGTCGCAAACAAGGATGACGGCACCGTCAGCGTCCTCCTCAACACCAGCCACTGAGGCGCCAAGTCCCTGGACGTCGCCGGATGACCTATGAATCGGAACTCGACCGCCCGGACCCATATCTGGGTCTGATGACCAGACGGCGCGACGGGAAGAGCCCCTGCGCTGTCTCGAGTTCCTCGGTCGTCTACGGGGCCAGGAGGCTGTTCTTCATGACGGTCACGCGATTGTCGGTGCACAGCGTGCAGTTCGTGCCGTAGAAGTACTTGCGGTTCGCGGTATCGCCCATCAGGTGAACCCTGAACCAGGCGGTGAGCGCGAAGATGTCGGGGCCCTTTGCGCCGTTCTGATATTCCCAGCCGCCATGGTCGGCAGACAGGTTGTCCATCAGCATGGCCGGTTGATCGGTGACGGTGTTGTAGGTGGCCGCCACGCTGTCGCACGAGACGACCGTATCCTTCCCGCCGCAGATGAACAGCGCCGGCCCGTGCAGCCCGGTGAGCGTCGATGTCCCGGATACCGTCCCGATGGCGACGATGCGCGGATCCGCCGCGGCCTTGCAGGTCGACGCCCCACCCTCCGAGTGGCCGAGCGCGCCGATGTGGGCCGTGTCGAGGTGGTGATAGTACGGGCTGGTTGTGACCTCCGACTGCTCGAGCAACCAGTTCAACCCGACGATCGTCGGCAGCGGGTCGCCGCGTGAGGTCGTGCTGCTGAGCGAGGCCACCACCACGAACCCGTGCGAGGCAAGCTGGTTGATGAGCACCGGATAGGTTCCACACCACTTGTTGGCGGCGGAGTCGACCACGCACAGCGGCGGGTTCTGCTCGGGGTTGTCGCCGTGACCATTCGCCCACACAAGGATGGGGTGGCAGTATCCGGTCGTCAGATCCTTCGGTCGGTACACGTTGAACCGCTGCTGCGTGTCCCCGTAGATCGGATCCGGCGTGTATCCCGCCAGGGGACCGACGTTCTTGTCCGTCGTGATCGCGAACGGTCCGGCGACCGTCGGATCCGCGGTCGGCCACGCCTTACCGGTGCAGCTGCTCGGCAGAGGGCCACCCGAGCCAGCCGCCCCACCGGTCTGGGTTCCCCCGGTCCCGGCTGGACGTCCGGCCTGGCCCCCGACGGCGGCCTGCCCTCCGGCTCCTGCTCCCGCAGATCCACCGCCCATCCCGGCGACCTGGCCGCCGCTCCCGCTTCCGCCGCCGCCCGCCCGACCGCCGCTGCCTCCCGTCGTTCCGCCCGTCACCGTCCCGCCGGTCCCCGTCGTCCCGCCCGAACAGGTGGTGCCGACGATGCCGCCCGAGCCGACCCCGGTGCCGCCAGATCCCGTCACGCTGGTGCCGCCGGAGCCCGTACCGCTGGTACCGCCGGAGCCCGTACCGCCGGACCCGCTCACGCCCGTGCCGCCCGAGCCGACGCCGGCACCGCCGGTGTTGCCGCCACCCGCTCCACTGCTGCTGCAGCCGGCAAGAACGAGCACCGCGCACCCGACGATGCGCCATGAGAAGCCCCGAAGTCGATGAGCCATGACTACCTCCCGATGAGGGTCCGAGCGCCACGAACCGTTTGCGGCACGCATTATGCTCTCGATCCGTCGGGGGAGCCTGAGAATTCGCTTCGCGACGTCCGTACTGGAGTCGCCGCGGGCCGGCGTCCTGAACCATGAACGTGGCGATGGCGGAACCAGGGATCAGATCGTGTACGCCCTGAAGCAGGCCGAGCTCGGGGTGCCCGTGTTCTTCGGCGTCCCTCCGCGCTTTCCCCCTCCCGGCCGTCACCTTGTCCCCCCCAGGCAAAGAGCTCTACGTCGGAAGATTTCTCCGCGACTCCATCTCGCCCTGACCGCGCCCGCACGAGCGCGGTCAAGGGCCCAGCCGTCCACAGCCGAGTTCATGGCGATTTACGCAGCCAAAAGCGCGACGTGAAACCGCAGCGGGCCCGTCATCGCAGCCTCTCGGCGCCCCAGAACTTGATGGAAGTCCTGCGCATGAACTCGGTCAGCATACGGACGCTCTCGGTGCTCGTGATGAGACAACGCAACATCTTGACGTAACCCGCCGACAAGGGTCATATGACATCGCCCGTCGCGCTCGAGCCACTTCATCGCGAATGTCCGCAGCAGCGCCGCCGACTGAGTTCTGGTGTGTCTCGATAGTACGCAAGCCATGACGTCTCCGAACTTCGGCACTCCTCCAGCCGGAACGGCATCACCAACCCCACGCGAGCTTCAAGCGATTGGCGCCCACGGTGCCTTGGCGAGCGCGTCTCATCGCGCGCAGGTCATGAATTCCATCGGCAGTCTTCTCGGGATTCCGCATTTCGGTTGGAATCATGGACAGTCCAGACTGTTCGAGCATGGGGACGTGCGTCTGATCTGGCTCCTGCGTCGTATCGCTGTCAGGGCGGTTGCAGAACGGGTGGCGGCCAATCTTGCGCGAGCCGGCCAGATATCTGGCGGTGACGTCATGCTGACGGTTGTCACGGCAGCGCGCGAGAACAGCTCCTCGCTATCGGACGTGAGCATGAGTCCCATTGAAACGTGGCACCAGGGGGGCCTCGATTTCTTGGGAGCCGAGATTCATCGGCTGGGACTGCCAACATCTATCACCGAAGCTTGGAGGCGCCGCACATTCATTAGCAAGGAGACTGGGCATAGGGTCACGCCCGCGATCATTCCGGCGCGCGATCAGGTTCTGGCGTACGCAGCGCAGCTTCGAGCCAGCTACACCCACAACTTCCGATCACATTTGAATGCGATTCTGGGCGCCGGAGCCGACGACACACTGGCGCAGTCGTCACGGATCGGAACGCTCGCCTGGAAGGCCTATTCATTTCTTGCTCCGGGCGGTGCTGACTACGACCCGCGAAAGTCGGTCGCAGCCCAGAGCGGCCAACATTTCGGATCCAAGACGGCGCTGCTCTTCCTGCAGCATCGAGCCGAGTCCCAGGATTCGAGGCTCGACCTGGATGACATCCTCACCGTCGCAGAGTTAAATAGCGTGGAGTGGGTTCGCAGCTCAAAGGTCCGGGTTGCAGAGGCCTTATTCCTAGAGCGCATGTGGACCGTGACACGCGAACTCTTGCCGCCGTCGAGGTTTGATATGACCGCCGTTCTGACAGGGTTTCTGCTGGCGGCCGGCATTGCGGCCATTCCACCGAGGGCAACGCCGCATCCCGAGGGCTGGGAGAAGCTGTACCAATCGCAGTCGAAGAAGACCTGGATATCGGCCGTCTGGCTGGCCCGCGACGGGTCGTGGCGCGCGGCTGGCCCCGGGTTCATCGTGTCCGGCGGACCGGGTCCTGTGAAGACAACCGACCTCGGTGACGACTACGTGACCTCGTTCGGGGAGGACATGACGGGTGTCGTCATGGCCGTCGGCGGAAACCAGGCTATCTGGGAGGAGAAAGATGGTGCCTTCCAACGGGTCCATGAACGCGCCGGGCCCGCAAGGAAGGGTCGAGCCGCACACGAGGATGTCCTTGATGGCATCGGCTATTTCGATCCCGAGGCACCGGACCGCCTCGTGGCTTATGGGACGCTTCATCTGTCTCTCTCGAGGGATCCCGAGGGCACATGGAAGCCTTCGAACAATGAGTCGGCAGCGAAGGTAGGCACCTTGGGGACAGACATCCACCCTCCTTCGGGTTGCCACATTGCCGGCTGGCATTGGATCGATCGGGCCACCGCCATGTTCGAGTGCCATGAGGGCCTGGCGTTTTTGTACAAGAAGGGCACAACTCTGGCCGCGCTTGGACGGCTGCCCAAGCCGTGTCAGGCGTCACTTATCGGAGTCACGGCGCGTGACGACGAGGTCTTCGTCGCCTGCGGAGATCCTGCCGGAATTTGGCGAACCGGTATCAAGGAGGCGGCCTGGTCGCGACTCCCTGGTGTCCGCGACGTCACCGCGCTCAAGGCACGTGATCGTTGCCTCCTGGTCGGCACACGAACGGCTGTGGTTCGTCGCTGCGATTAGTGCTCGAGCAATCCAAGCGACGGGGAGACGAGCACCTAGCCGCGCTTCCTTGAGCCCAGCGGCGCGAGAGCACTAGAGACGACGCGCGAATTGGAGTTCGCACAGATGAACAGCTTGGCACTCGCCCGCCGGCCTAGCGGTTCCGCGTCAGGCGCTCAGGTGGCGGCGGCCGGGAACCCGCCCGGTAACGCGCCGGCACGCTGGCGGTGCTCGTCGCCCCGATCGACGGGAGGTCAGGTCAGTCCCCGGCGTCTGGACCAGCAAGCCAGGTCTTCTGTAACCACAAAGTCAGCACAGATGATCACCATGGGCCGGAGTTCACCCTGACGCCCCCCCAGCGACCAATTCGTCGGCTGCGGCCTGCAGCAATCCCGGTCCACCTCGGTCCCTACGGTTCCGTCGTGTCGCCGCCTGACCCGGCGCTGTGAGCGAAGAATGGTGCGACGAAGCGCCGGTCATAGAATTCCGAGGGCAAGAAGAATGGATGCGGGACACAGTAATGTGAGTCCTCCACTCGGAGGACTTCTTCAGCTACATCTAGTGGCCGCCGATGAAAGCCGCGGCGCGAGTAAATGGCGGTGGGCCTCGCCCTCTAAAAATCGCCGACAGGAGATGTCATGGCCGAAAAGGTTGAGGTGTTGGGAGTAACGCGCGAGGACGACCAGCTCTACTACGTGTCGGACGGAGCGGTATGGAAAGTGCGGCCAACGAAGCGGGGAGCCCCCGAAAATGAACCGGCGAAGGTCGTCGATACCACCTTCGAGATGGACAACGACTACATCTACTTCCTTGATCCGGACGGCGACGTCTCGCGGGAACTGAGACCCACGGCAGCTCGCCGAACCGCGAGACGCAAGCTCCAGGCGCTCGCCGACGCGGCGCTACCAGTACTGGAGGACCGCGACGGTGCCGCAGGGCTCGATGCGAGTCACGATGTGAACCGAGCGTCGTTGCTCTCGACGGCAGACATGAGGGATCCTCCGACGATCTTCAGCTTCGGCTACGAGGGGTGCGGCATGGGCACGGCTCGTTTCGTCGCTGCGGTCGACGCGATCGAGCGCGCACGCGGGTTCGATCCGCCGTTATGGGTGGACGTCCGGATCTCTCGCACGGTACGCGCGCGCGGCTTTCGCGACAAGGCGCTCGAAACCCTCGTCGGTCCTGAGCGATACCGCTGGATGAGTGACCTCGGCAATGAGGGCATCCTTGATCGTGGTGAGATGAGACTCCGTCGTCCCGCTGCTGTGAGCGACCTCCTCGCTTGCGCCCTGGATGCACCTCGTCGGCGGGTCATCTTCTTCTGCTCGTGCTCGGGTAGCTTCGCCGGCTGTCACCGTCATGAGGTAGGCCGCCTTCTTCTACGACACGCTCGCGACACCCGCGAGAGTGTTCGGCTGGTTGAGTGGCCAGGCGGTGATCCGGTGAGGCTGGTCTTCCAGGTCAAGTCCACGGCAGAACTGGACCGCAAGACCTTGGACATAGAAGGCCGTCTCCGCGAAGAGGAGGCCGCCGCGGTTCCTTGGGGTTCTGTAGGAACCCTACGTTTGGAAGGCTACGCGCCCGAGCACGTCCTGCTGGGCCCCGCGCTCTTCGGCGAGAATCAGACCGTACTGCGACTTGCCGAGCATCTCGGTCCCGACCTGACCGGTGATCCGATTACCATCGCACGCCAGTGGCGATCGGATCACGGAACCGAGGCGATCTCCGTAATTGCAGATGGATGACCTCTTCGGCGCTACTGGGGCTCTGGATGGTAGGCCCACACAGCACCCGACACCGTGATGGTTGTGGTCGTCTCTACCGTCGCGGTGGACAAACGGCCCCCTCCGGCATCTACCAGCTCATGTGTCGTCTTCCGCGTCGTCGCGATGCTGTTCGTCGAGACGAGGTGATCCTGAACGCGGTTTCCTGACGGCTTCACGTGCTGCTCATAGACACGAAACTGCCCGCCGCCGTCGACGTGATGGACAATCGCCGAATGATGGGGCCGGCGCGCTACTGTCTCGACCATGTCAGCGCTGATACGTCCGTCAGGGAACTTTATGACCCTGTCGACCTTGGTCGTGATCACGAAGTCCCTGAACTGTAGGACATCGCCGGGGGATACCTCTTCGAGGCGAATGAGACGTCCCCATACATAGTCGTCATCTCGTCCGGTCGTTGTTGACGACCGCGCTCCAGCAGCCCGTAGCGCGTGGTCAATCAGATCCCAACACTCGCCCCTGCCAACCTGCTGGCCCAGCTTCCCATGCGCCCACGTCACGACCCTGCTATTGATCTCGTCGGCCACGCGTCGTCCTTTCCGTGCCGCTTACCGTCAATCCGGGCATGCAGTGATCCCGCAGAAGTTGCTCAGCCATATCGGCAGTCGCACAGATCTCGCCGATCTGGAACGAGAACGACATCGTCTTCTCAGAAGGCGACCATCTTCGCAGTGAACAGGAACACGACCGATCGTGACAGTCGAGCTCGACGTCTCCATCCCCCTCGGACTCTCTTCCCTGCTCTCGGACGCACTCGGCGTTGAACGAACACGTCCCCGTCGCGACGACCATCTGGACCTGTCCGGATGGTGTGATTCTCTCGCGGCGTTCCGCCTGGCTGTCGCCGGCATGGAGAACGCACGGCGAGGTGATCCCGAACCGAGGGACCACACCGCCGCTGTTCTTGCTGTCTTCCATCTTCCCGGTTCCGCTCGCGGCGGAGGCAGACCCGGTCGGATCGGCAGAGGTCCTCTCAACCGTTGGAGCAACGCTGGCTCCCGTCGGCGCGGCCTTCCGACCCGCGCAACCGACGCATATGCATAGCAGTGCTACCAGGGCACATGTCGCCGAGTCATTACACGCGCGGCCTGTCTTCACGACGACCTGTTCTCGGATGCCACGTGGAGAAGTTGCGACGCCTTGCACCGGCATAGGCGTTAATCTACCCGGCCGCCTGGGCGTCGACGCCGTGTGCCCTTCTCCAGCGGCGCGCCACCGACGTGATGCCGCCAGGAAGCGCGGGGCCAAGATTTTGGACCACACGCAGTGTGGTGTGCTTCTTCCCAAATAGTGGTGGTCCCAAGAGGACGTGCTGAGCCCTGCCTTTCGCCGCGCGAAGGATACCGTGCGACCCCCAGGGCACAGCCGCAGCTTCCGATTCTCGGAGACCGCCAAGCTCGACCGCCTTGCGATCCAGATCGGACACTGACGGGACGTCGAAGGTCATTGTGATGGGATCGCCGCCCGGCCACTCGACCCGCCTTACCCGCGCGCCGACCTTCTTCGCGTGTCGGAGCAGCAGCCGGCCCACCTCGTGGCGGTGACACCCGGCGAAGCTTCCCGAGCAGGAACAGAAGAAGATGACACGACGGCGAGGCTCGTCGACCGCGCGCTGCAGAAGTTCGGAGACGGCCTCCGGGCGTCGAATCTGTATCCCTCGTCTTCCCTCATGGACCCGCTCGTTACCCAGATCCCGCATCCATGCGTATCGCATCTCGCCTAGCAGCTCCTGGAAAGCCTTGTCTCGAAAACCTACCGCCCGGACACTTCGCGAGACGCGGGCATCGACCCACGGCGGCGGCTCGAATCCGCGCTGGCGCTCGACTTCGTCTACCGCCGCTACCAAGCGCCGCGTACCGGCCCCGCACCCTTCATAGCCAAAGCTAAAGAGGGTCGTCGGCTCGCGAATCGGTTGTCTGACGACGACGGCCCGGTGCGCGCCGTGAAGGAAAGCAGGGGTGTGGACGAGGGCGTAGGGGCGAATGAAGTAGGGTGCGATCGACAGCCCACTGTTCCGGAGAATGAGCTCTTGGGTTCGGTGGCCTCGAAGGCGTTGCGGCACACTCGCGACAATGTGTGTGCTTTGATCGGCAAGCCGAACGGTGTCCAACAGAGCCCAACCCACCAGGTTCGAGCAATCGTGAGCGCCATCCGAGACAAGTACGGCAACTCGCTGGCCCTCGGCCCTCGCCTCCTGCAAGATCTCGACCGCGGTGGTCCATCGCTTTCGTTCGGTGAAGGCGAGCGAGCCAGAGGAGACCGCCTGTTCGAATCGCGCCGCGGCCAAGGTGGTGTAGACCGCGTATCTGAATAGAGTAGCTGACTCAGGCAAGGGAAGCCGCCTTCTGAAGTCGACGCGCGACACCAGGCTCGAGACGGACCCAGACCACTGCACCAGGAGGATGTCTGTACGGGACCGGCTCCCGCAGCCGGCGAGCATTCTCGAGAACCCAGGCGTAGGTCGTATCGTATTTCAACTCGCCTGCTACAAAGCCAGCGCGCCTTACGTTTCGACGAAGCAGTTCCAGTGTGAGAGGCCCTTCGACGCCGACGACGTCACAGATCCCAACGATCAGCCCGGAACCACTCTCGATCAGAGCAATCGAACCACGTTTGGCCGTCGCGCGACTTCTGATCTCCCATGTCTTCGTTCCGGCCAGGATCTTGTCCACGAACGGCTTCTTCACCGGGAGCCCCCGTGTGATGTCAGGTGCTCGCAGTGGCACCGAGCTCGACGACCAGTCGCCGAAGTGGGTCCTCAACACCTCCAATCCGGGCTTCCTCAGCGCCTGGATGGATGCTCCGAAGGACCGCGACACAAGCCTGTCGAGTTCCTTCCCCACGATGGGCGATCGGACAAGATGCCGCGTGAACCGCGCATCAGGCTTGTACTTAAAGGTCCAGATCCCCGTGATCTTCTTGGTGGGCGCGCCGATTACGTGCGCGGCGGCATATATCCCCGGCCGCTGTCTCAGCCGTGCACCACCGAATCTAAACAGGAGCAGGCTACCGGGCTGCAGCATCTTCCGACAGTTCCCCGCAACCCACGTGCCCACCCCATCGGCGAGCAGCGCCTTCGCTGACGCGACGGCATCGGTGGGATCGGATGCGTATCGATACCGTCCATTGTTCGGGTTATGGTGGACGACAAAGGCGGCGGCCATCATTGTATTCTACCGCGGAGCCCGGGATCCTCAGGTGTGATCTCCGGAGTGTCTTCCGGCTACCGCCTGGACCTCCTTGCCGTCCCCCAGCCTGCCGGCCGAGTCCGACGATATCTTCACGCCGTCGCTGATGGCTCACGACGCCACGTGTGTGCCTATTCCTCCGAGAAATAGTCGCCGTCCACGCGTTTGACGTCGTAGGTGCTGACAAGGGTCACGCCGATGCCAAAGTCGGTCATCAGCGAGGCCAGTTGCGCACCGTCGACCAGGACGATCTTCTTTTCGATTCGCGCGACGTACTCGCGCGCGTCTGCTGAGAAGGTCGAGGTGGTGATGAAGACACCTTTTCGGCCCCGCACGCCCTCCAGACTGCCGGCGAAGGCCTGGACCTCGGGTCGGCCCACGGTCCGCTCCCAGCGCTTGGCCTGGACGTAGATGGCGTCCAGGCCCAGGTGATCCTCTTTGATGATGCCGTCCAGGCCGTCGTCGCCGCTGCGCCCGATGGCCTTGCCGGCGTCCTTCAAGGACCCGCCGTATCCCATCTTCACGAGCAGCTCGACGACCAGTCGCTCAAAGAAACGGAACGACGCTGCTTTGACAGCCCCCAACAGCTCGGCCTCGGTGGCGCGCCTAAGCTGTTGGTAGGCGATATCCATGGATTCCTGCGGCGTAGACGTCGCCGGGGTGGCGGCGACTTCGAAAGGGTCCGCGTCCGCTTTGGGCCGGCTACCGACATCGCTCGGCTCGTCATCGGACTTCCGGCGGAACTCTTCGAACTCGGGGAATTGTCCTAGGTAGGCAGCATCGACACGCTCGGGCCTCGATGCGACGACCGACCGCCCCCGGTCCGTGATCTGGTAGACGCCCCGCCTGACGGACGACACCAGCCCGGCCTTGGCCAGGTACGTCTTGGCCCAGCCCAGTCGGTTGTCGAAGATAGGCTGCCTTCCGCTGGGCAGCAGCGCCTCCCGCTCTCCCGGACCTAACGCGAACTTGACAGCGATCTTCTCGCGGACGTCGCGTACCAGATGCTGGCCACCATCGGCGAGCGCCTCCAGAAGCGGCAGCATCAATGTCTGGTAGTCAGGGATGTTCATCGACGAATGGCGCCCTTCTTCGGCGCTGCCCGGCGCGACCTCACGTCTTGCCGCTTCTTGTAGGGCCGCGTTGCTCTCGGCTTGGGCTCATCGGCCAGCTCTTCCTCGATGCGCGCGATGCTCGGTAGGCCGGCGTCGAGCTCCTTCGGAAGAGACTCGACCAACTGGTAGTCCGCGATGCCGAGCGGGACGGAGGTCGTGCGCAGGGCGTACTCGGCGACGAGCTCGTTCTTGGTCTTGCAGAGGAGCAAGCCAATGCTCGGTCCGTCGTCGGGGGCCTTCACCTGCGCGTCGATGGCGGTGCAGTAGAAGCCGAGCTGCCCGAGGTGCTCCGGCTTGAACTTCCCCGCCTTCAGCTCGACGACCACGTAGCGGCGCAGGCGCAGGTGGTAGAAGAGCAGGTCGATGAAGAACTCGTCGCCGCTAACGTCCAGGACGCGCTGACGGCCGACGAACGCGAAGCCTGCGCCCAGCTCGAGGAGGAACTTCGTGATGTGCTGCACGAGCGCGGCCTCCACCACGCGCTCCTGAGCGTCATCGCCGAGGCCGAGGAAGTCGAGCCGGTAGGGATCCTTGAGGCTCTCCCGTGCCAGATCCGAATGCGGCTGGGGCAACCGCGCCTTGAAGTTGGTGAGCGCCGCTCCGGTCCGGTTCATCGCCTTGGCTTCAATTTGAAGGACCAGCACGTTGCGCGACCAGCCATGCTCGATGGCCTTCTGCGCGTACCAGCGGCGCTCTTCGAAGGTCTCGAGCTTCTCCAAGAGAGCGACGTGCGTGTACCAGGGCAATTGTGCAAGCACCCCTTGCACAAAGTCCTCGTCGGGCCACGCGACGGCAAAAGCGCGCATGTACTTGAGGTTGCGCGGCGAGAATCCCTCGGTGTCGGGAAACGCGGCCTTAAGATCGGCGGCGATGCGGTCGACGATCTTGGCGCCCCAGCCATGGGCCTCTTGCCGCGCGCGGATGTCCCGCCCGATGCGCCAGTAGAGGCCAACGAGCTCGCCATTGACCGCGCGCGCCGCTCGCTGGCGAGCCTCGTGCACCCGGACCTTCAGCTCGCGAATCCAGTCGGCATAACCCTCGGGCGCGCGGTCCAAGATGGCCCGCGACGATTGTGCAAGCGGAGCTTGCACAATGGTTCGCTTCGCCTTGGCCGCGCGCTTCCTCATGCGCTGAGGCCGCACGAGAAAGCCCGCGAGACCAGCGACTTGAAGAGATCCTCTGCCTTACACGAATGTGCGCCCAGAACACCACGCGCCGCGTGCACGCGGCGGCGGAACTCTTTGAAATGTGTCTGTGCGGACACAGGTGGCACTGGAACGCTTAGGCGCGCCAGATCGGAGCCGCTGATGTTGGCCATATTGATCGACGGCTTAGCCATGTTCATCAGCACGCGCTTCATCGACGGCATGTTCATAGCCGCAGAGACGTAGTCCCCCACCGCGTCAGAGCTAAGGCGCAACCGAATCAAATACCCCGCAAAGGTGTATCCGGCACCATGATGCCAAACAGCGGTCTTGCCGACGAGTTCGTGGCTGTTCACGCGGTTGAACAACACGTCGCCGTCTAGCAGGTCGAGCTTTCTCTTCTCGGCATCCCTAAGGGGAATCCACTTCAGATCCGTCAGGTCGATCTCGCCGGAGTACGTCAGATTGTTCATCCTGAGAACCGGCTGACCATCGCGCTTCTCGTTCGCCTTCTCGGCAGTGCCGTACTGCTTGCTCTCACATAGGTCCGCAACAGAACGTACCGGCCAGCCCTTCGGGTTCGTCACGGGGTCGCCGAACATCTCCAGGAACGCTGAGCGCAGCAGCTGCTCGGTGAGGGCGATGGCCTCCTTGCGCTTGCGGCGGATGGCGTCAGCCTTGTCGAGAATGTCGGCGATGCGCCGCTGCTCCAGGAGCGGAGGCAGCGGCATCTGTGAGTCCAACACGATGCGGTCGCTGACAGCGGGATAGCTGGCCCCTGTCGCCTTCTGCACCATGTTTGCCACGAATGTT
>Ga0105237_10001401_pt1 | contig 31859 bp, 27 predicted proteins | sample KBSC24metaG_FD_81520 | JGI IMG/M metagenome (GOLD analysis project Ga0105237, IMG submission 81520) | Corn rhizosphere microbial communities from Kellogg Biological Station, Michigan, USA - KBS C2-4 metaG | ecosystem: Host-associated > Plants > Roots > Rhizosphere > Soil | place: Michigan, USA... | reverse complement strand
TGGGGTTGGCTCAAGCCGGGCGGCGCGGTGCTGTGGTATGACTTCAGCGTGGACAATCCGCGTAATCGTGATGTGCGGGGCGTGCCCTTGGGGCGGGTGCGGGCGCTGTTTCCGCGGGCGAGTGGGGTGCAGCATCGCCGCGTCACGCTGGCGCCGCCGATCGCACGCATGGCGGTGCGCCTGCACCCCGGGCTTTACGCCGTCTTGAACGCCCTGCCACTGCTGCGCACGCATTTGCTGGCATGGATTCGGAAACCTTGAGTCGTCGGGATGCCTAGGGTCGAATGACTCACGCGAGGGATTGACAACGACGGTGTGTAGAATGCCGCGTTCAACAAATGAACACCCCGCTTTTTTCCAGCGTCACGGACGCAAGTCCCTCGACCCACCTCGCGTTGCTGCGTCTGATCGAGCAGCATCCCGATTACTCACAGCGTCAGCTGGCGATTGCGATGGGAGTGAGTCTGGGCAAGACCCATTACCTGCTCAAGGCTTTGCTCGCCAAGGGCTGGGTGATCGCCCAGAACTTTCAGCGCAGTGATCACAGGCTGGGTTATCTGTACGTTTTGACGCCTCAAGGCGTGCGCCAACGTTTGCAGCTCACGCAGGCATTCCTGCTGCGCAAGGAACGCGAGTACGACATGTTGAAGAGCCAAATCAAGTCGTTGCGGGACGAATTGGCCGGACAGAACAAGGCGCAGACCTGAGCCTGCGCTACGGCGGTGGCAGACAAGGTATTGCCCGACCTCGAGTGGCCCGAAAACCGGTCTGACGGTTGTCAAGAAACAAACCTCATTCATAGGCACTGACATGAAGCTCGCAGGCAAGAAGATTCTGATCACGGGGGCGGACGGTTTCATCGGATCGCACTTGACCGAGCATTTGGTGAAGGCCGGCGCAGACGTTCGAGCTTTTGTCTACTACAACAGTTTCAACTCCTGGGGCTGGCTCGACGAGGCCGACGACAACATCAAGAAGGCAATCGATGTCTTCGCCGGCGACATCCGCGACCCGCACGGCGTGCGTACCGCGATGAAGGATTGCGACGTGGTCCTCCACTTGGCCGCATTGATCGCCATCCCGTATTCGTACCATTCCCCCGACACCTACGTGGATACGAACGTGAAAGGCACGTTGAATGTCGTTCACGCCGCGCGCGAGCTGGGCGTCGAGCGCGTGGTGCACACGTCGACCAGCGAGGTCTACGGTACGGCGCGATTCGTGCCGATCACCGAGTCGCACCCACTGCAGGGGCAGTCGCCGTATTCGGCCAGCAAGATCGGCGCGGACCAAATGGCGTTGAGCTTTCATTCGTCGTTCGAAACACCGGTCGCGGTGATCCGGCCGTTCAACACCTATGGGCCGCGTCAGTCCGCGCGCGCCGTCATCCCGACGATCATCACTCAGGTTGCCTCCGGCTCGCGCGCGATCAAGCTCGGTGCCACGCGCCCCACGCGCGACTTCAATTACGTGCAAGACACGGTACGTGGTTTTGTCTCCGTCGCCGAATGCGATGCCGCCGTTGGCCAGGTCATCAATATCGGCAGCAACTACGAGATCACAGTCGGCCAGACCGCGCGATTGATCGCCGAATTGATGGGTCGAGACGTGGAATTCACCTGCGATGAGCAGCGTATCCGCCCGCAAGGCAGCGAAGTCGAGCGACTGTGGGCGGACAACACCCGTGCCCGCGAGTTGACAGGTTGGATGCCGGACTACCCCGGCATCGATGGGCTGAGTCGCGGCCTGCGCGAGACGATCGAGTGGTTCAGCGATCCGGGCAATCTCCGTCGCTACAAAGCTGGTCTCTACAACATCTGAGTCGCTCGAAGGCCAAGCGATGGAACTTGCACAGATCATCACCGAGCGCGTCTGCCGAGTCACCGGCGGCGCGAAGGTGGCCCTGCACGAACCCAGCTTCAAGGGCAACGAATGGGCCTATGTGAAGGAGTGCATCGATACCGGCTGGGTCTCGTCGGTGGGCAGTTTCGTCGATCGCTTCGAGCACGATTTGGCCGAGGCGACAGGCGCCAAACATGCGGTCGTCGTGTCGAACGGCACCTCTGGGCTGCAGGTCGCGCTGCAAATCAGCGGTGTCGAGCCGGGGGACGAGGTCATCATCCCGGCGCTTTCCTTCGTTGCCACTGCAAACGCCGTGAAACACTGCGGCGCGCAGCCTCACTTTGCCGACAGCGATCACGCGACCCTAGGCTTGAGCGTGCCCGCGCTGGCCGACTACTTGCCCTCGGTGGTCGAGCGGCGCGACGGGGCCAGCGTCAACCGGCACACCGGCCGTCGCATTGCCGCGATCGTGCCGATGCACACTTTCGGGCATCCGGTCGATATGCCCGCGCTGATGGTGCTGGCCAACCGCTTCGGTATCGCCGTCGTCGAAGATGCGGCGGAGTCGCTCGGCAGTTTGATCGACGGGCGTCACACCGGTACCCACGGCCTGTGTGCCATGCTCAGCTTCAACGGCAACAAGATCGTGACGACCGGCGGCGGCGGTGCCATCATCACCGACGATGCGCAACTGGCCCGGCGCGCGAAGCATCTAACCACTACCGCAAAGCAGCCGCACAAGTGGGCCTTCTTCCATGACGAGGTGGCCTACAACTACCGCATGCCCAACCTGAACGCGGCCCTCGGCTGCGCGCAGCTGGAGCAGCTGGAGGGCTTCGTCGCGGCGAAGCGGGAGCTGGCTCAGCGCTATGCGCACGCGTTCAGCGACGTGGCCGGCGTCTCGTTCTTCCTGGAGCGCCCCGGCACGCGCGCCAACTACTGGCTGCAGACGCTGATCCTCGAACGCGAATTCGCCGACCAGCGCGATGCGATCCTGGCGCACACCAACGAGGCAGGCCAGATGACTCGGCCGGTCTGGGAGCTGTTGACCCAGCTCCCGATGTACACCGGCTGCCCGGCGATGGAAACGCCGATGGCGCGCGACTTGTCGCTGCGCATCGTCAACCTGCCGAGCAGCCCGCAACTCGTCACGGGGGCCGTGTGACCGATACCCGTCAGCGGATCGCGGTCGTCACCGGCAGCCGGGCCGAATACGGCCTGCTGTACTGGGTGCTGCACGATCTGCTGGCGCAGACGGACGTCTCGCTGCAACTCATCGTGACAGGCATGCACTTGTCGCCTGAGTTTGGCTTGACCGTGAAAGAGATCGAACGCGACGGCTTCGTGATCGCACGGCGCGTCGAGATGCTGCTGTCCAGCGACACGCCGGGCGGTGTAGCCAAGTCGATCGGCCTGGGTGTCATGGGCATGTCGGACGCCTTCGATCAACTGCAGCCGGACGTCTTGCTGGTCCTGGGCGATCGCTTCGAGATCCTCGCTGCAGCCCAGGCTTGTCTGGTGCACAACATCCCGCTCGCCCACATCGCCGGGGGCGACACCACCGAAGGTGCCTTCGACGAGTCGATCCGCCACGCGATCACGAAGATGGCGCATCTTCACTTCGTGACCAATGAGCTGTCGGCGCGTCGCGTGCGGCAGCTCGGGGAAGACCCGCTGCGGGTCCATGTCGTCGGCAGTCCGGGGCTGGACCATTTGAACCGCTTGCCCTTGCTGAATCGCGCTGCGCTGGCCGATGCGCTAGGCGCGCCGTTGGCCGCCCGAAATTTGCTGGTCACCTTCCATCCGGTGACCTTGGAAGCCGGCGAGAGCGAGCATCAATTCGCCGAGTTGCTCGCGGCGCTGGACTCGCTGGGTGATGACGTCGCGCTCTGGTTCACACGCCCGAATGCCGATACTGGCGGGCGAGCGCTGTCGGCAGCGCTCGATGCCTGGGCCGGGTCACGTGCCGGTCGGGTGCATGTGCATTCGTCCCTCGGGCAGTTGCGTTACTTGAGTCTGATGGCGCAGGTGGATGCAGTGGTCGGCAACTCATCCAGCGGCCTGTATGAAGCACCGTCGATGCGCGTGCCCACGGTCAACATCGGTGACCGCCAGCGGGGTCGGTTGTCTACCTCATCGGTCATAGATTGTGCCCCGCGGCGAGATGACATCGAACGTGCCATAGCGCGGGCGCTGACGCTTGATTGCAGCGCCGTCGTGAACCCGTACGGCGATGGCCAAACCTCGGGTCGCATCGTCGCTGCACTGCGGGCGCTTCCTCCGCGCGGCGAATTGTTGAAGAAGCATTTCCACCTGATCGAGGCCGTTCATGCTTGAGCAAACCTTCGTCATTGCCGAGGCCGGCGTCAATCACAACGGCTCGCTGGAGATGGCGCTGCAGCTCGTCGACATCGCTGCGGATGCGAAGGCCGATGCGGTCAAGTTCCAGACTTTCAAGGCCGAGAAACTCGCCACGGCAAGGGCCGTGAAAGCCGAGTATCAAGTCGCCAACATGAAAGAGGAGGGCAATCAGCTCGGCATGTTGCAGCGTCTGGAGCTCTCGTTCGACGACCACGCTGCGCTGGTGCGCCGCTGCCGGGAGCGGGGGGTCCGATTCATGTCGACAGCTTTCGATGCCGAGAGCCTGGCCTTTCTCTCCACGCTCGGGACGCCCGCCATCAAGATGCCGTCGGGTGACATCACCTGCGGTCCGCTGCTGCTGCAGGCCGCGCGTTTGCGTATGCCGTTGGTCGTCTCGACTGGCATGTGCACGATCGCCGAAATCGAAGACGCCTTGGGGGTGATCGCGTTCGGGCTGATCAGCAATCGAGAGCCTACCGGCCGCGAGGATTTCCTTGCTGCCTATTGCAGCGCAGAGGGGCGGAGCGCCCTCGCGCAGCACGTCACGCTGCTGCATTGCGTAACGCAGTATCCTGCGCCGCCGGAGTCGATCAACCTGCGTGCGATGGCGACGATGGCAGCCGCATTCGACCTTCCGGTGGGCTATTCCGATCACACGCTGGGCATCGAGATTGCTCTGGCTGCCGTGGCGCGAGGCGCCACCATCATCGAAAAGCACTTCACGCTCGATCGCAAGCTGCCAGGCCCGGATCACGCGGCTTCACTCGAACCCGCCGAACTGAAGCAACTCGTCAGCGGCATTCGCAATATCGAGAAGGCTCTGGGATCGGCGTCCAAGGCGCCGGCTGCCACCGAAATGGCAAATCGAGCGGTGGCGAGACGTAGCGTCGTCGCGGCGCGTCCGATCCGGCGGGGCGAGGTGTTCGGCCTCGACTCTTTTGCAATGAAACGGCCCGGCACGGGCGTGTCCCCGATGGATTGCTGGCGTCTCGTCGGGCGAGTCGCGACGCGGGACTTCGAGACCGACGATCCGATCGAATCATGAGCGTGGCGGTCGTCATTGTCGGTTCGGGCGGGCATGCTGCCGTGATCGCTGACGCGCTGCTGTCCGCGGGCGAACGCGTGATTGGCTTTACCGATCAGGACGCCGGCCGTCACGGTCTGCTGGTGTGCGGTCTGCCGGTGCTGGGTGATGACGGCGTGCTGGATACCCTCACCTCGGGCGATGTACGGCTGGCCAACGGTATCGGCGGTGTGCGCGCGACCCAGCTTCGCAGCGGGATCCAGCGCGGGCTCGAGTCGCGAGGTTGGCAGTTCGTGACCGTCGTTCATCCGAGCGCAGTCGTATCGCGCTTTGCACGGATATCGCCTGGCGCGCAGTTGCTCGCGCGCTGCGTCATCCAGCCGGGGGCCGAAGTCGGAGAGGGCTGCATCGTCAATACCGGTGCAGTCATCGAACACCATGTTCAACTCGAGGAATTTGTCCACGTGTCGTGCGGCGCGGTCTTATGCGGCGGCGTCCGGATCGGCGCTCGCAGTCATATCGGCGCCGCCGCGGTCGTCAAACAAGGCGTGACGCTCGGCGCTCACACTCTGGTCGGTGCGGGTGCGGCAGTCGTCAAGAACAGCGCCGGGGGCGCGACTTTGGTCGGTGTGCCAGCCGACGTTTTGAGGCAGACAACATGAAAACATGGGAACGGGCGCTCATCAGGCCTGATATGACGCTGCGCGAAGCACTTGCCACGATCGATCGCGCCGGCAGCCAGATGGCGTTGGTCGTGGATGGCGACCGCCGCTTGCTCGGTACGCTCAGCGACGGGGATGCGCGGCGCGGGCTGCTGAAGGGGCTGAGTCTGTCCGACAGCGCATCGGCTGCGATGCATCGGAATCCGACGGTGGCCCGGTCCAACGAGTCCCGGCAATCGATCCTCTCGACGATGCGCAGGCGAGGGCTCCACCAGGTTCCGGTCGTGAACGCCGCCGGTATCGTCGTCGGAATGGAGGTCGTGGACGATTTCCTCGCCACGCCGACGCGTGACAACTGGGTGGTGATCATGGCGGGGGGAATGGGGCAGCGGCTCGAGCAGCTGACACGCGACACCCCAAAGCCGATGCTACGTGTCGGCTCCAGGCCATTGCTCGAAACCATCGTGAGAGGATATTCGGCACAGGGCTTCCGACGTTTCCATTTCGCAGTCAACTACAAGGCCGACCAGATCGAGCGTCATTTCGGCAATGGCTCGGATTTCGGCGTGGAAATCCGCTACCTGCGCGAAGAGCAACGCCTGGGAACTGCCGGCGCATTGAGTCTGCTGACTGAATCGCCGACTCAGCCGATCCTTGTGACCAATGCCGACCTGCTGACGAAGGAAGACTTCGGCTACATGCTCGACCAGCATGCCGAGTCCGGCGCCGATGCGACCATGGCGGTGCGCGAATACGAGATGCAGGTGCCCTTCGGCGTGGTGCGCGAGCGCGACGGCTGCATCGAAGCGATCGACGAAAAGCCGGTGCAGCGCTTCACCGTCAGCGCCGGCATCTACGTGCTGTCACCTCACGTGCTCGAGCTCGTGCCGCGCACGACCTATTTCGACATGCCTTCGTTGTTCCAGGCCGCCACGAGCCAGGGCCTGCGCGCCCGCTGCCACCGCATTGACGGGTACTGGCTCGACATCGGCCGGCTACCCGACTATGAACGGGCGAATCTCGAATTCGACGAGGTTTTTCGGTGATCGGCGGGAAGCGAGTGCTTGCGCTGGTGCCGGCACGGCGCGGCTCGAAGGGGCTGCCGATGAAGAACGTTCGGCCGCTGCAAGGCAAGCCCCTTTTGGCCTGGCCGATCGAAGCTGCGAAAGCGTCGCGTTCGGTGGATCGAGTCGTCATTTCCACCGACGACGCCGAGTTCGCCGCGCTCGCCCAGGCGGCCGGTGCGGACGCGCCCTTCCTTCGTCCCGCGAAGCTCGCCAGCGACACCTCGCCCAGCATCGACTTCATGCTGCATGCTCTCGATGCGCTGGAAGCTGAGGGCGATATCTTTGACTATCTCGTGCTGCTCGAGCCTACGTCGCCGCTGACCGAAGCCGAAGATATCGAAGCCGCACTGGATGTGCTGGCATCGCGTCGCGAGGTGGCTGACGCGATCGTCGGCGTGACGGCGCTGGTGTCGACGCATCCCGCGTTCGCAGTGCGCCTGGCCGAGGAGGGGTTGATGCGGCCCTATGCAGCCGAGAGCTTCAGCCAGCTGCCGCGCCGCCAGGATATCGAGCCCCTCTATAGCCTGGATGGCAGCCTGTATATCTCCGGTGTCGAAGCGCTTCGGCGCGAGCGCGGTTTCTGCCACTCGCGCACGTTGCCCTACGTGACGCCGCGCTGGAAGTCGTTCGAGGTCGACGATCTGGTCGACTTCGTCTGTATCGAAGCCATCCTTGCTCAACGCAGTCTTATCAAGAGTTCGGAAGCCTGACGGCACGTTCCGCCGTTGTCCGTCCCTGTAGGAGTCCCTGATGAAAAGATGTACCAAGTGCCTGACCAAGGAAACCGTCGACACCATCACGTTCGACGAGTTCGGCGTGTGCAGCGTGTGCCGGCAGGTCGAGTTCAAGAAGGAAAAGATCGACTGGGAAGCGCGCGGCGTGGCGCTCCAGGAGATGATCGCCCGGCACAAGGGCAAAGGCAACTACGATTGCGTCGTGCCGTTCAGCGGCGGCAAGGACAGCGTGTTCCAGCTCTGGTACATCGTGAAGGTGCTCGAGCTCAAGCCGCTGGTGCTGCGCTACAACCACTGGGGCTACAGGCCCTTGGTCGACGAAAACAACACCAGGGTTTTCAAGCAGCTGGGCGTCGACGTCGTCGAGATGACGACCAGCTTTCACGTCGTGCGCGAGCTGATGCTCGAATCACTGAAACGTCGCGGTGACTTCTGTTGGCATTGCCATACGGGTATCTACGCCGGGGTGATGCATATGGCAGTGCGCTTCGAGACGCCGCTGATCTTCTGGGGCGAGTCGACCGCCGAATATCACAGCTGGTACACCTTCGAAGAGATGGAGGAGGTGGATGAAAAGCGCTTCAACCGGTTGATGAACCAGGGCATGACGGCCGACGACATGTTCGAATTCCTGCAAGGCCGAGTGGCGCGGCGCGACCTCTGGATGTTCGACTATCCCAAGCGCAAGGACTTGATCAAGCTGAAAGTCGAGTCTATCTGCCTCGGGAACTACATCGAGTGGAACACCAAGAAGCAGGTCGATATCATCAAGCGGGAACTGGGCTGGAAGGGTCAGGACGTGGAGGGTGTGCCGCCGCAGTACGACTACGAGAAGATCGAATGCACATTCCAGGGCATGCGCGACTACGCCAAGTACGTCAAGCGCGGCTATGGCCGAACGAATCATCTCGCGACGATCGACATCCGCAACGGGGAACTCGGCCGGGAAGAGGCTCTGGCGCTGGAAGCGCAGTACGACGGCAAGCGCCCGGCGTCGATCGACTGGTTCCTGAACATCCTGCAACTGACCGAGGCCGAGTTCTACGACATCCTCGAAAAGCATCAGGTGCATCCCTGGAGATTCGATGCCTCGCAGGTCGAGACCGGGCCGGTGATGCCTGATATGCCTCAATGGGACAATACGGTGGTGGATAGGCCGATCGGGCCCCCGAAGGACTCGGACGGGCGTTCCGCCAAGTACGTGTGAGGCTGCAATGATCGCGATCGTCGACTACGGCATGGGCAATGTGCGCTCGCTGCGCAATGCCTTCGAGTACCTCGGAGAGGACGTGATGATCACCTCCGACCCGGCGGAGCTCGACGCCGCCGACCGGATCGTGTTGCCGGGCGTCGGTGCGTTCGGCGACGCGATGACGGCGATCCGTGATCGAGGCCTCGAGCAGGTCCTGACGCATCAGGCGATTGGCGTAAGGAAGCCGATGCTCGGCATCTGCCTTGGCATGCAGTTGTTCGCCAAAAGCAGTTCGGAGCACGGCGATCACCGCGGTCTCGGGTGGCTGGATGCGGACATCCGCCGGCTCGACGTCACGCCACCGCTGAAGGTACCGCACGTCGGCTGGAACGAGCTGCATTTCCCGGCCGATGACTGGCTCTTCCAGGGCATTCGCCCGGGGGAGGCGAACTTCTATTTCGTGCACAGCTTCCACATGGTCTGCCATGACGTCGCCGACCGGCTGGCGACGACCGATCACGGCGGCGCTGTGACGGCGGTGGTCCGGTCCGGCAATCTTGTCGCGGCTCAGTTCCACCCCGAGAAGAGTCAGGACAACGGCCTCAAGCTGCTCGGCAACTGGGTTCGATGGAACGCATGACAGGCTGGTCGCGATGCTGAAGAAACGAATCATTCCGAAGTTCCTGATCCGTAACGGCCGGCTCGTGAAGGGCGTGCGGTTCCATGAGAACTTTCGCGAGGCCGGCAATCCCGTCTCGACCGCAAAGGTCTATGACGCGTATGGCGTGGATGAATTGCTCTTCGTCGACATTGATGCCACGCCGCAAGGCCGGCCGGTGACCGGATCGATCATCGAGCGTGTCTCCGAAGAAGTCTTCATGCCGTTCACCGTGGGTGGCGGCATTCGCACGCTGGATCAGATCGCTGCGCTGTTGGCCAGCGGTGCCGACAAGGTCTGCATCAACACCTCGGCGATCGAGGATCCCGCGTTCGTCACGCGAGCCGCGTCACGCTTCGGCGACCAGTGCATCGTCGTCGGCATCGACTATCGGCGCATGCAAGGCGGCAGTCATCGCGTCGTCTCTCGCTGCGGTTTTGCTGCGACCGAACTCGATCCCGTCGAGTGGGCGCAACGCATGCAAGATGCACACGCAGGCGAGATCATGCTGTGCTCGATCGATCGCGACGGCACGATGGAAGGCTATGACGTCCAGTTGATTTCGGAGGTGGCGAATCGGCTCGAAGTGCCGCTGATTGCATCAAGCGGCGCCGGGACCTTGCAGCACTGCCGGGATGCCCTCGAGGCGGGTGCTTCGGCGATCACGATCAGCAGCATGTTCCTGTTCTCAGACCACAGCCCGATCAAGGTTCGCAGCTATCTGGCGACCAACGGGGTCAGCGTACGGTCGCAGAAGGGGAGTCACAGTTGAGCGCACGGGTCCTGGCGAGCCTGAGTCCCGATGCGCTGGCGCAGTTGGCGTCGCGTCAGGTGAACGGCATGTTTCCGGACGAGTCGCCGGTGTCTGCTGCGGACTTGACGGAGGCGGTTTCCGCCGCGCTGGCGCGAGTCGAACATTGCTTCACACGCATCGACAACAAGTATTTTTTCGACGGCACCCAAGCGGTCTTCGATCACCTTCACGGCGACCAGTATGCGATGTGGCTGTATCTGCTCAGCCATCAGCTGTTCAAGGCAGGCGGCCCCGTGGCGGCCTGCAAGAAGCTCTTCTTGCTGAACAAGGCGCTGCATGGTTGCGACGTGTTCTATGAAGTCGAGCTGCCGTCGATCTTCCTCTTCGTGCATCCACTCGGAACGGTACTCGGCCGAGGCAGCTACAGCGATTATCTGATCGTCTACCAGCGCGCGGGCATTGGTAGCAATCATGACGTTTATCCCACGCTCGGCGCGCACCTGACGCTGCGACCCGGCAGCGCGGTGCTCGGCCGCTGCATCGTTGGCGACTGCTGCAGCATCGCAGCCGAGTCCCTGCTGCTCGACCGCGATCTCCCGGCGAACAGTCTCTACATCGGCAATCCACGTGATCACGTGGTCCGAACCCACAACACGGCCCAATCCCTATGGCGAACATGACTCCTCCCAGCGACGATTTCGAATCGCTGCGCGCGCGCCTTCACCGCGCGATTCCCGGTGGTGCACACACTTACTCGCGCGGCGACGATCAATTCCCGTCGATCGCGCCACCGCTCTTCGTGCGCGGCAAGGGCGCCTACGCCTGGGACAGTGCGGACCGGCGTTTTCTCGACTACGGCATGGCACTGCGCGCAGTGACGCTCGGGTATGCGGACCCCCGCGTGAACGCGGCCGCGGCCGCGGAGATGGAAAAGGGCGTGAACCTGACACGTGCGACCCTGACCGAGTTGCATGCCGCCGAAGCCTTGATCGATCTGGTGCCCTCTGTGGAGATGGTGAAGTTCGGCAAGAACGGGTCGAACGTGACCACGGCCGCGGTGAAGATCGCGCGGGCCTATACCGGCAAGCGCTATGTCTGCGTGCCGCGCCAACAGCCCTTCTTCTCGTTCGACGACTGGTTCATCGGCACGACGGCGCTGAAGCGCGGCATTCCAGCCGATCAGACTTCTGCAACGCTGGTCTTCGACTACAACGACATCGGGTCCCTGAAGGCGCTGTTCGAGTCCCATCCCGGCGAGATCGCCGCGGTCATGCTGGAGCCTGCGACCACGCTTACGCCTTGCGAGCCCGCGAGTCCCGACGCCTGGCCCGAAACCGGGGGGGGCTCGCCGAATTTCCTTCAACAGGTTCAGGCGCTTTGCCGCGACCAGGGCGCGCTGTTCGTGCTCGACGAAATGATCACCGGCTTTCGCTGGCATCTTCAGGGCGCGCAAACCTTCTTCGGCGTTCAGCCCGATATCACGACTTTCGGCAAGGGCATGGCCAATGGCTTCTCGGTCGCTGCCGTCGGTGGCCGGCGCGACGTCATGGAGGTGGGTTCCATCGATCGCCCGGGAATGGAGCGCACCTTCCTGCTCTCCACGACCCACGGCGCCGAGATGACAGGCCTGGGCGCCTTCATCGAGACGGTGCGCATTTATCGCGACGAAGACGTGACTGGCCATCTTTGGCGCTACGGCAAGCGGCTGCGCGACGGCATGGACCAAGTCGCGACGCGCCATGGCTTGAGCCGGTACTTCCGGATGGACGGACCAGCCATCAGCCTGAACTATCTGACGCGAGACAGGGATGGCGCGCTTTCGTTGCCCTTGCGGACCCTGTTCGCCCAAGAGCTGATGAAGCGGGGCGTGATGATGCCGTGGGTCGCGATCTCGCAATCCCATGGCGACGGGGAGTTGGCAGAGACGCTGGACGCCGTCGACGGTGCCTTGGGGGTGTATGCCCAGGCGCTCGATAGTGGCGTCGACAAGTACCTGCAGGGCCCGGCGATCCGCCCGGTGTTCCGCACCCACAACTGAGGTGGCCATGGACGCGCTTTCGACGTTCCGGCTCGACGGCAAGGTCGCGCTGGTCACCGGCGGCGCCGGCATCCTCGGACAGAAGTTTTGCGCCGGACTGGCGCAGGCCGGCGCGAAGGTGGCCGTGGTCGATCTCGAACTCGCGACGGCGCAGGCCGCGGCCCAGCTCCTGGGCGATCGGGCATGGGGCTTCGGCTGCGACGTGTCCGACCCGGCCTCGGTGCAGGCCTGCGTGACCGCCGTCGTCGAACGCTTCGGTGCGATCGATATCTTGCACAACAACGCCGCGACGAAGTCACGCGACGTGCGCGCGTTCTTCAGGCCGTTCGAGGATTACGCGCTGGAGACCTGGCGTGAGGTGATGTCGGTCAACATCGACGGCATGTTCCTGATGGCACAAGCGGTGGGACGGCACATGGTCGCGCGCGGCCAAGGCGGTGCAGTGATCCAGACGGCGTCGATCTACGGCCTGGTCGGGCCAGACTCGCGCATCTACGAAGGCTCTGATTATCTGGGCGGCCCGATCAACACGCCGGCCGTGTACGCGGCGTCGAAAGCTGCCGTCGTCGGCCTGACGAAGTGGCTCGCGACCCATTGGGCAGCGTCGGGCATTCGGGTCAACTGCCTGGTGCCCGGTGGTGTCTCCAGCGGGCAAAACGGCGCGTTCTCGGATCGTTACTCGGAACGAGTGCCGATGGGCCGCATGGCGCGCTCGGACGAGATGGTGCCGGCGTTGCTGTACCTCGCATCGGATGCGTCGAGCTATGTCACCGGGCAAGTGCTGGCGGTGGACGGTGGCTGGACGGCCTGGTGACGAGCCCGTCGCTGAATAGCCATGCTGATCGCTTCCGCCAAGTTGGCCGACATCGCCGCCCGGTCGTTGTTCGTTCTGCTCGTTCTCTACTCGTTGCCTGTACGGTCCACCGGGCAGTTCGGTCTGATCTTGACGCTGATCGGCTTTTTCACCTTCCTTGCAGGTTTCGAGCGCTATGCCGATCTTCAGCGTCGCATGGTCGGCGCCAACGAGCAGGATACCGATCGGCTGATCGTCTCGACTCTGCGTTTCTACGCACTGAACTATTCGATCTGGCTGCCTGTACTCTTGGTGCTTCTTGTCGTGTGGGTGCAGTTGCCGATGACGGACGCACTGATTTGCGGAGTGATTGCGCTCGGTGAACATCTTTCGAACGAGGTCTACCGGATCGCGTTGATCGCGCCACGCCACCGGCCGGTGCTGTTCGCTGTACTGGCAAAGAATTTGATAACCCTCGCCGCAGTGGCCGCCCTGTTGTGGCGTCGTGCTGCCGTGTTCGATATCGGCACGGTATTGATAGTTTGGGGCTGCGTGTCGTTCATCGGGTTGATTGCCATCGCGATCGGTTTCACGAAGACCTGGGCATTCGATTCCTTCGCTGCTGCTGGCGGCGCGAAGCTCGGGCAAATGCAACAGTACTGCGCTTCGCGTGTCCACTTCATGATCGGACTGGTTGCCCTAGCGGCTTTGCAGATCGACAGACTGGTCGTCGGCAGTCTGTTGCCCCTCGAACAGTCGGGTTTGTATTTTCGCCATGTCTTCCTGGCCTCATTCGTCTATCAGTTGTTCAACGTCGTGTCGTACAACCGCGTCTCGGCGCGGGTCTATGCCCAGGCTCGTGCCGGCGCTCCGATGCTGGCGCGCCGCACCATCCGTCGTGAGATGAAGATTCTCGTTCCGGTGACAGTGGTGCTTGCGTTCCTGTCGTGGAATCTGGACGTATCGCTGTTGCCGCCGAAGCCTGCAATCCAAACGCTGCGGCCGCCGTATCTTGCGATCCTGCTGCTCGCCTTTCTGGTCCGGGCGATTGCCGACTACAACGCACTGTTGCTCAACGCCGTCTACCGCGAGCAAGGGATCCTGATTGCTCAATCCATCGCGCTGTTCCTGTCACTGGCGCTCTATGTCGTGTTGACGCATGCCTTTGGCATCGCCGGCACGGTCTGCACTCTCTTGCTGGGTTCCGGCATCTACCTGATTGGATCGGGCGTCTATGCGCGCCGAAGCCCCGAACTGAAAATCGCGTCATGAAAATTCTGGTCACCGGGAGTTCCGGCTTCATCGGCTCCGCTCTGGTTTCGAGCTTGCGCGAGCGGGGGGTAGAGGCCCACGGCCTCGACATCAAGTTGCCGCGTTGGCGTGTGCTGCACGAAGACGACCACCACGCCGACATCAACGACGCCGCCGCGGTCGATGCAATATTGCAGCGCGTGCGCCCCGATCGGATCGTGCACCTCGCGGCGCGCGCCGACCTGTCGAATGACTCGGTCGTCAAATACAACGCCAACATCGATGGCGTTGTACATCTGATGCGTGCCGCCCATCGAGCAGGCTCCGTATCACGCATCCTGTGGACCTCGACCCAACTTGTCTCCCGTGTCGGCCGCATTCCCCGGTTCGACACCGACTTCGAGCCGGACACCAGCTACGGAGAGAGCAAAGTGATCGGCGAACGCATCGTGCGCGGCCTCGACGGCGGCGATATGGAATGGGCCATCCTTCGCCCGACCACCGTCTGGGGTCCCGGCATGAGCGACCATTACCTGAGTCTCTTGCGCTACCTGGAGCGCGGCCGATACTTTCACGCGGGAAGCGGGCCGACATTGAAGTCCTTTTCCTACATCTTCAACGCGGTGCACCAGATGCAGATGCTGCTCGAAGCGCCTTCAGCCGCGGTCCATCGCAACACGTTCTACATCGCCGACGACAAGCCGATCGATATGCGAGGCTGGTGTGACGATTTGTCCGCCGCGCTCGGCGTGCGATCATCTCCAGTCATCCCGACGCCGGCCGCGCGGCTGCTGGCGCGTTGCGGCGACGTCTTGAACGTGACGATTGCGCCGGGTTTTAAGTTCAACTCGTTTCGTCTACGCAACATCATGACTCCGTACGTCTTCGACACTGCCAATCTGCAGGCCATCGTCGGAACCCTTCCCCACGGCGATCAGGCAGCCGTGGCGGCGACGGCCGCCTGGTATCGTGACGTTGCCAAACCCTCCCTGGAGGTGGCCGCATGAGCGAGTCGACAAGGCGCGTCCTGATCTTTGGCATCCACCGGACGTCCGCGTGGTGGCGCTTTCTCGGTCACAACATGGGCTGGGACGACAGTGTCGTGGTGACGGATCTGCGCGGCGAAGGCGATATATCGATCGTCGACGACTTCTACGTCGAACTCAAGCGATTGCGCCGCGAGGCCGACCCGCGATCGCCGCTGTTGTCGGAAGCCGAAATCGACGATGTAATTCGCCGTTGCAGAACGCTGCGTTGGCTCGACCGACGGCTGGCCGTAGCGATGTCGCTGGCCATGGCTGCCGTTCTCGATCGATTGCTGGACCAACTGCGTCCTCGTGTCGTGCTCAGCTTCCCGATCGACCGCTATGTCAAGGATGTCCTGGAGCGTGTGGCGCGAAAGCGTGGCGTGCCCTACTTGGAGCTCACGGCCAGCGTGGTGCCGGGAATGTCCATGCTGCTTCATCGCGGGGCGCTCGTCGAATCCGTGCAGGAGCCGACGAACGAACTGACGCAGCGAAAGACCGAGGAAATAGCCAATCCGGCTTTCGTGCCTACATACGTGCCAAGAAAGTCCAAGTACACCCGAGTCAAGTTCGTGCGGACTCTCGCCTACTTTCGCGCGCGTGCGTTCGCGCTGCGGATGATCTCGTACCTGCAGCGCGATCCATTGAACCTGCACTACCTCGATGCGCAGCCCTTCCTCGGGCACAAATGCCGGTGGAAGGACATCCGCGTGGTGAGTCTGTGCGATATGCATTGGCGTGACAAACTGCCGGCGTTTCCCGCCGAAAAGCGTGTGCTGTTCGGGCTGCAGCTCTTCCCCGAGGCATCGATCGATTACTGGATTCCCAACGCCGAATTGATCGAGCACGAAGCCTTGGTCACCGAAGCGGCGAACGCGTTTTCCCGGGCCGGTTATCAGGTCCTCGTCAAAGACCATCCGCTGCAATTCGGCTTTCGCCAGACCGAACTACTCGATAGCCTGCGCGCGGTGCCGAATGTCGTCATCGTGCCTTACGACGTCCCGGGCAACGAACTGCTCGGATTGGTCGGTGTCAATTTCACCTGCACCGGCACCTTGGGGCTGCAGGCGTCGCTGTCGGGATTGAAATCGGTGGTCACCGAGTCGTACTACACCAACGAAGACGACTTCATTCTGTTCGGTCGTCGGGCAGATATCGGGACCTTGCCGGCGAGGGCTGCGGCAGCGACGCTCGACGTACCTCTGATCCAACGCCAGCGCCGCATCATTCGTCGGCTCTTGCGCGGCAGTTTCGAAGGTGACTTCTTCTCGTTCAAGGGCTTCAATGCGCAAAAGCCTTCGCCCGGCGCGCTGGGTCTGGCCAAGGCCCTGGGGCGGAGACTCGATCAATTGATTGCCGAAGATCGCATATGAACACAGCCGCTCTCGATATGCCCGCCGAATCTGCCGACGGCTTGCACGGGCCCATCCACTTTCTCGAACCCCCGGCCCGCTTAAGGCGATTCCAGGCGCGCCCCGGCGAAGGGCCTGGGACCTGGGTGTCGTACCGGGAGCACGCTGCCTACGCACCTCTGGCAGCAGAGGCAGGAGCTCGCGAGCGAATCGAGGCCACCGTGGTCTTCGCGAAGTACTTCCTGCTCATTCTTTGCAAGCGATTGATTTCATACGAATTGATCCCGACTCACCTGCGTGATTTGCGGTCTCCGACGGGTGTGATCCGCTTCATGCGTGCCGCGATCGGCAACGTGGCCAGGAAGTTCGCCAGGGGTCGCGACTCGGCGGTCGTTCCAGAAAATCGCGTGGCCACGACGCTCGCTGCCGATGGCATCTGTGTCACCCAGATCGACAGCGCAACCCTGGCCCGACTGACCGCGGCGTCGCAACCATTGTTCGATCGGTTACATGCGAGTCGCGTCCACCATGCCGGTGGGGGCCGGCGCTTCGAGGAGTCGCGCAGCTATGCGATGCGCACTGCGCACGGTGACTTGTTCGCTGCCGTCGAAGCCGCCTTGGAGTCGACCGGGATTCTTGAAGGCGTGTCCAGTCTTCTCGGACGACAGGCCAGGCTGGTCGACGTCAATCCGCAGATCAACGATCCGACAGACGATTTTTGGCGTCGAATTTTTCCCGACCTTCCCGAAAGCGAACGTCCGTTGGCCTACATGCATCGCGATGCCTCGGGCGGTGATGTCAAGGCGATTCTCTACATGTCCGATGTGGGGCCCGAGACCGGCCCGTTTTCATACACTCTCGGTTCGCATCGAGTGCGATCCGGAAATGTGTCGGACTGGATCGAAGAGACCAATGACCAGTCGTCTTGCTCAGGCACGGGTCTTCGCAATCGCGCGCGCTTTGCCGCTTTGCCGAAGGTGTTGCAGCGAAAGTGCGCGTTTGGCAACGACATCCTCGCCAATACCGAGATTGCCGAACGCTTGCTGGCCGCGGAGTGGACCATCACCGCAGAACGCGGCCATATCGTCTTGTTCGACACCAAAGGTTTTCATCGAGGCGGCATGGTGACGCGCGGCGAACGTCTCGTATTGACTTGCGTCATCGGCTGACGGCGCAACGGACCGGGCTTGCTTCCTTCACACGATGAGTCATCCTGCCGTTTTGATGTTGAAGGTATGGGCGGTGTTCTTTCTGATGTATGCCGTGCTGCCTTTCCATGTAGTGGACCGGCAATTGACCATCCAGGGTTTCTTCCTCTTGTTTCTGTTCATCCTGGCATTCTGTGTCGGCACCTTGGGGATTCAGCCAGCGAGGCGCCGGGCCGCCATTTGTCCGCCCCGCGAGATCGACTTCTCGACAACCGATACCGTACTGACTGCGGCGAGCGTGGTCACTATCGTCGCCATGCTGCTCGAGCTTTGGGGAAAGAATGTCTTTGACCTGGCCGCCTCCTACGATCTTCGGTCGGATCAGGCAGCGGCATTGATGGAAGGCGCCGCGTCGTCCAGCACGATCTGGTTCCAGATCGGCTTCTTGACCTATCCGGCGGGTTACGCTTATCTGGTGCGAGGGATCATTTTCGATTCCAAGCTCGATCCTCGGCGCCTCTTGTTTTTCGGCTTTGTCCCAGTTCTTTTGGCGACTGTATCGATGGGCGGTCGGTCGCCGCTCCTGTATGCGATCCTGATCTCGTTTTTCTCCTTTGGGACGCGCAGGTTTTACCTGCATCGTTTGAATCCGACGCCACGTGGCGCTCGTCCTCCCGTCCGGACTCGAGGACTAGGTTTGATGAAAAATCTCGGCATTGCAGCAATCGTGCTGGGGGCTATGTACTACTTTGTCGCTGTCTTTTTGACCCGTGCCGAATCGCTCGGTGGGGCTGCGGGCATGTTCCAGGTGGCTGAACGGATATGGGGAATCAGCTTCTCGGGGCCTGTTGCGACCTTCATGTTTCAGATGCTTGGTGACGAATTCACCTACATCATTTTCGTCTTCAACTGGTATGTCGTGCAGGGCCTTGTGATGGCCAATTTCCTGTTCTCGGATTACACCGGCCCGATGCAATGGGGCGTGTATGGCGTGGACCTCGTTTCCGCATTGGTGCGCAGAATCAATGGTGACCTCGTGGCTCGAAATTTCGACAGCCTGCAACAAGTCGGCGTCTACGGATTCTTGCCCTCAGCATTCGGTTCACTCTACGTTGACTTGTGGTTCTTCGGGCTGCTGATTGCCGCCGCATGGGGCCTGCTCGCCAGCTTGGTCTACAAGAAGGTTAGAGCCGGGCGCGACGCGCGCTGGCTGCTGCTGGCGCCTCTCATGACCTCGGGCGTCCTTTTCAGCTTCATTAACACCCCGCTCGGCTTCGCCAACGGTCTCGTGACGCATTTTTGGATTCTCCTCGCTTTTCTCAGTTCCTGCCGCCTGCGATCGGCCCGCCGAACTCGTCTGCCAGTTGCTCCGCAAGCGGACTGATCGACTGGTCGCAAGAGCTTTCAAATGTCGTCAGAATCAATCAAAGTAACCATCATCACGGTTTGCTATAACAGCGTGGCCACGATCGAGCACACGATCCGGTCGGTTGCCATGCAGAGCCATAAGAACATCGAGTACATCGTCGTCGATGGCGAATCGAAGGACACGACGCTGGACATCGTCGACCGCTATGGTTCGGTGGTGTCGAAATGCATTTCCGAGCGGGACAAGGGGATCTACGACGCGTTCAACAAGGGGCTGGGGCTTGCCAGCGGAGATGTGATCGGGTTTCTGAACTCTGATGACTTCTATCCCTCGGCGGATGTGATATCGCAGGTGGCAGACGCCTTCGAATCCGATCCGGAGCTCGACGCGGTCTACAGCGATCTTTGCTACGTCAAGCAGTTCGAGACCGACAAGATCCTGCGCTACTGGCGTTCGTCCGACTACAGGCCCGGGATGTTCCTGCGAGGCTGGGTCCCGCCGCACCCGACCTTTTTCGTGCGCAAGCGCATTTATGACCGTCTCGGCGGCTTCGATCTAGACTATCGAATCGCATCAGATTGGGAGTTGCTCGCACGCTTCATCGAAGTGAACCGCATCCGCACGCGCTATCTGCCGTCTGTGCTCGTGCACATGCGCGCGGGTGGATTGACGAATCGCAGTTGGGGCAACGTTTGGAAGCAGAACAAGGAGATTTGGCGCGCGGCAAAGGCGCACGACCTTCATCCATCCCTGGGCGGCTTTGCATTTGGCAAGCTGTGGTCGCGAGGTCGCCAGTTCCTGACGCGCGAATCGTGAGCATGTCTCCCCCGAAGTCTTCGTCTCGCCAGGGGGCGGGTCGTGTGCTGGTGACGGGTGCCGGCGGATTCGTTGGCCGCGCGCTCGTGGCCGAGCTTGCGGCTCGAGAGCGGCTGGTGCGTGCTGCAGTTCGCCGAGTCGGGCCAACGGCCTCGAGCGTCGCCGTCGCACCTGGAGCTCAGTTTGTACAGATTGGTGCGTTGGCATCGAGTACCGACTGGCGCCCCGCGCTCGATGACGTGGACAGCGTCGTCCATTGCGCTGCGCGAGTGCATGTGATGCACGAGAAGGCGATGGATCCGCTGGCCGAATTCCGCCGAGCGAATGTCGAGGGCACATTGCAATTGGCCCGACAAGCCGCCGAGGCCGGCGTACGTCGCTTCATCTTCCTCAGCTCGATCGGCGTGAACGGCGCCGAGACCTTCGACAAGCCCTTCGATCCAGACGACGTGCCTGCGCCTCACTCGGCTTATGCCCTTGCCAAACACGAGGCTGAATTGGGCCTGCGGGCGCTCTCCGCTTCGAGCGGACTCGAATTGGTGATCATCCGGCCGCCGCTGGTGGTCGGCCCTGGTGCGCCAGGCAACCTCGACAGGCTGACCCGGGCGTTGCATCGTAGGCTGCCTATGCCGTTCGGGGCGGTCGACAATCGGCGGAGCTTCGTCGCACGGGCCAATCTGGTGGACCTGGTCGCGACCTGCCTGGATCATCCGTCAGCGGCCGGCCAGACTTTTCTTGCGAGCGACGGCGAGGACATCTCCACGACCGCCTTGCTGAATGCCCTGGCCAAGGCCTTGGGCCGGTCGGCGCGCTTGGTGCCCGTTCCTGTCGCTTGGTTGACGGCCGTGGCACGACTTGCCGGCAGGCCGCAGGTCGTGCAGCAGTTGTGCGGCTCGCTACAGGTCGATATTTCGAAGACCCGCGGACTGTTGGGTTGGTCGCCTGTCGTTCGCCTGACTGATGCCCTCGAAGAGGTGGGCCGCGAATTTCTCGCGCATGCATCGCGTTGAACTTTCCCGGATTCACTTCGACCCGCGATGAATACATACCTGTTCTGGCTGTTCCCCTTGGTTGGCCTCGCAATCTCGTGGGCGCTTACGTCACTGGTGCGCCGGTACGCCTTGGCCACGCGTTTGCTCGACCTGCCGAACGAGCGCAGTTCCCACACCGTGCCCACTCCCAGGGGCGGAGGGGTGGCCATCGTGGCGGCATTCGTGCTGCTGCTGCTGCTGCTGACCGTGCTGGACTGGGTCGAACGCCGTATTGCGATCGCGAGTCTGGGTGCCGGACTCGTGATCGCGTTACTCGGGTTCCAGGATGACAGGCATGGACTGCCCGCACGCTGGCGCTTTTTGGGGCATGCTGCAGCGGCGGCGTGGGTACTGTGGTGGATGGGGCGCATTCCACATGTGCCGATGTTCGGCGTGCCGATTGATCTGTCGTACGCCGGCCCGGCGCTGTGCGGCCTGTATCTGGTGTGGATGGTCAATCTGTTCAATTTCATGGACGGCATCGACGGCATCGCCAGCATCGAAGCCATCACGACCTCGCTTGGCGGCGCATGGCTGTGGTGGCTGGCGGGCAGCGATACCGGATGGCTCGTCGCCTTGTTGTTGGCGGGCTGCGTGGGTGGTTTCCTGGTCTGGAATTTCCCGCCCGCGAAGATATTCATGGGTGACGCGGGCAGCGGCTTCCTGGGCCTCATGGTGGCATTGTTGTCGCTATGGTGTGGTGTATCGAACCCCGCGCTGTTCTGGGCCTGGTTCGTCCTTATCGGTTGCTTCATGGTCGACGCGACGACCACGCTCGTCCGTCGCGTCCGACGCGGCCAACGTTTCTTCGACGCGCATCGCGAGCACGCTTACCAGTACGCGTCGCGGCGGGCCGGTGGGCACCTACCCGTCACACTGGCTTGCGGTGCGATCAATCTGCTGTGGTTGCTGCCCGTGGCCACCGCCGTGGCGTTGGGCAGGCTCGACGGCGTCCTCGCGGTGCTGATCGCTTACACGCCGCTCGTTTGGCTTGCATTTCGATACAAGGCTGGAGATCGCGTAGCGCAAAAGTGAGGGTGTGTGCGAATGGCGGCACGGCAGCAGGCTTGGGTACGCATTTCAAGGGTAAGAAGCCTCGCTTCCACCGCCAAGGCTTCAACTCATGACCGGACCGTGCTTCACCCGATTCCTTGCCATGCTCGCCTTCCTTGTCGTGGTCGTGCAGGCTCCCGCCGCCCGAGGGGCCAATCTCGAAGACGCATGGATCTACAAGGAGTCGGTGTCTCAGTTTGCTGCGATGGCTAACCAATGGCGGTACTACCCGGTCGCTTCGGACGCTGTCGTGTGCGAATCCTTCTACGCGGTCAGCAGCAACAGTCGGCAAGGTTGTGTCGCCCGGTACAAGCAGCAATCATGGTCTGCAGCCGCGACTCCTTCGGGCTCGCTAGAGTCGAGATCGCCATGGTGGATCGATTCGAATCACAACCACGTTTCCGGTGCGCCTGGCCAGACCGGCCTCGGATTCATCAATGTGATTGCCCAACTCACGCCGATCCAGACCAGCCAGGCTCCGCTCGACCTGACTGGTGCGACGGTCGGATTCAAGGCCAAGAAAGACGCGCTCTTCGATCCGTTGACCGCGAGCATTCGTGGAGGCAAGACCCGCAAGGGACACCTCTACTTCTGGTTCGAGACGGCGCCGAGAACCTTGACAGGTTGCACCCCTGACGCCTCGATAGGGGAGGACTGCACGCGCGAGTCCGACTACATCATGTCTGCAATCGAGTCCGACCCCGCTACGGGCGCCGATGCGCCTTATCAGATCGACTCATGGCTTACCCCTGGGGTGTGGCGGCAACTCTACTATCGCTTTACCGCCGGGACGCAGTGGACTTGCCTCGGACGCGGCGCCAACATGAAGTATGAATGCGCGCCGATCGAGACCGCATTGAAGAACGTCATGCACTTCGGATTCATCGTTGCGCCGGTTTGCACGGCGCCGGATCCGAGTACGCCCAATCCGTTCTACTTGTGCAGCGCCAATGCGGCGACAGCTGAAGCCAATTCCAACAAGGGGACGATTTATCTTGACGACGTGACAATTTCAAAGCCCCGGAGCGCGGCCGTAGAATGGACCGGTCTGGTCCAGACCGTTGCGACGGGATCTGGAAGCGGCCTGCAAAAAAGTTCTTCGGCGGGAGCGGATTGGAATGCGGGCGCCATTTCCGTCCAGTCACTGACCTCGGGCTCTGGCTTCGCGGAGTTCAGCGCGCCGATGACGGGCATGTATGGCGTCGTCGGATTGAACAAAGGCGATCCAAACGAGCATCCCGACGCCGTCGATTATTCAATCTACTTGAGTGCGGACGGTCGTGTCTACAGCTACGAGTCAGGGGTTGCCTTCGGCTATTCGGGAGCAAACGAGTTCTATGTACCAGGAGACCGCTTCAGGATCGCGGTAGACGCGGGGGCAACCGCAACTTCGGTAACCTACATGAAAAACGGCGTGCCATTGCCCGCCAGGCCCCGCCCGTCTTCATCCAGCACTTCGTCGGGCGGCGTTTCGATGAGCTATCCGCTGCGTGTGGTGTCGTCGCTCCTCACGCCGGGAGGCACAGTCGGCAATGTGACTGTGTCCGGCGCGCCGGACGATTTGGCCAGGGACGTCGTCTGGACGGTCCCTCGCGGCAGTTTGTCGATCAATGCCAACTCTCTCGTCAAGCCGAGTGCTGCCGGTATACCTTCGGGCGCCATCTCGAATGCATCGATAACGACGGGCAGCGGCTATGTTCAGTTCACTGCCGGCGAGACGACCACTTACAAGATGCTTGGCCTGAACAACGGCGATCAATCCGCGGCCTACACCGACATCGCCTACGCCATCTATCTCTATGCCGGCACGGTTTATGTGTTCGAGAAGGGTGTTTTCAAGTTCACCATGCCGGGTACTTACGTCGCGGGCGACCAGTTCAGGATCTCGGTCGAGTCCTTGGCTGGTCTCCCGCCGACCGTCAAATACTATCGGAACTATGTTGCGGGAGCCGCGCCGTTCTATACCAGTACGATCACGCCGGTCTATCCACTGTTTGTCGACACCTCGATGTATTCGGCAGGCGCGACACTGCAGGACGTGGTGCTTGCCGGGGCAGACCAGCAAGTGGTGTGGAGCCAGGGCGGCAGTTCTGGAGTCACCACCGGGCTCGGCATTGTGCAAAAGACGGCTTCCCCGGGATGGAACGCCGGCAGCGTCTCTACCCAGGCGATGCTGTCGGGCGACGGTTACGTCGAGTTCACCGCGACCGAAGCCAGCCTCGGCAAGCGATTTGGCCTTAGTCGCGCGAACCCGGGGCACAACTACAACGATATCGATTTCCAGTTTTCGTTTCCGGCAGCGGGAACCAGCGACGACATGGCAGTCGAAGAGTATTTTCAGGGGAGTCCGATCGGACCGGCGCGCACATTCGCTTTGTATGCCGTCGGAGACAGATTCAGGATTGGGATCGAGGGCGGGTTGGTGACCTACCGGCGAAACGGGGTTCTTCTGTATCAGAATCCGACGCCGCTGAACCCGTCGGACTTTCCGTTGCTGATCGATACCTCGATGTATGACACTGGCGCCGCCTTCGGGAATGCCACGGTCGCCGGCAGGCTTGGTGTCAGTGGGTATTGATATGAACAGCCGTTGTGCCACACTCAGCTGACATTTCAGGTGTACATCGTCATGGGTGTTCAACGCTATCGGGTGTCTTGGTCGGCGATTGCGCTAAGGGGGACCGTTTGCCTGATCCTCATGGCCTCTTTGCTGTTTGCAGCTTCGCGAACCGCAAGGGGCGCAGCCGATGCGCCGGCCGGTCCCGCAGCGTGCCGCCTGGCCAACGGCGCGACGATTGCCGATCTTCGTGCTGCCCTCCAGTCAGGATGCGGAGAGATCGCAACCCAGGAACGCGCGACGGTCACGCTGGCCGGCCCCGAAGGGACCGAGCTCGTGGTTCCGGAAGGTACAAAGCTCGTTTTTCAACCCGATTCGCAATGGCGGATCCAGCAAGGCGTCGTGGTGCGCTTATCGGGGAGCTATTCCATCCCTGACCAGAGGCATCAGTTTTTTGTTGGCCCCGGCCGGATCGTCAGTGATCTCGCCCGGTTCGGCATGGATACATGCAAGCGATCCGCCTCTACCGTCTTTCCCGAGTGGTTCGGGGCGATCGTGAACAATCCTCCCAGCGGATATGATGCTTCCGACGCCATTGCGCGGGCTGCCGATTTCGGTCGGGACATCCAGCTTGACCGCGGGACGTATTTGCTGCGACAGCCCGTCTGGCTTCGTGGCGGACAGCGGCTGACTGGGGCAGGCAAGGCTGTGACGATGTTGAAGCAGTTGCCTGACTTCGAAGTCGCCAAACTGAGCGACAGCCTGCTTTACAAGCGGCCCGCACTCGACATCAAGTTCAATAATTTCGCGGTCGGACTCGATAGCGACTGCGCGGAGGCAAGCAGCCTGACGATCGACGGATCCTCGGTGACGAATGCATCACTGGTTTCGCTGACTGACACGCCTGAGAAGGTCAATCGAAAAGAATATTTCCAGCCGACCTACATGCACGGAGTCAGAGTATCGACCGACTACTGGATGCTCGAGAACTGGGATCGACAAAAGGCGGCTGCTCAGGCCTCAGGGAAGAGTGCGACGTTGACGCTGGTCCGTGCGATCCACAATGTCAAACTGAGCAACGTCCTCATCAAGTCACCGGCGATCTCTTGCATTCATGTGCAGTCCGCAGTCGGCGTCGACGGGTTGCTCATCGATCACGTCGAGTGCGAGGCGCGGGATGTTCCCAACTCGACAGGGTTCAACGCTGAGTTGTTTCACGCGGATCGCAAGTTTGCCAATATCTACGACAACGTCACCATTCAAGATTCCGTGTTTCGAGGAGGACGCTATGCGGTGTTTCGAACTGCCGGCATACGAAACCTGCGGATCCTGCGGTCGACTTTCGATGCTGCGCCGACCACGATGTTCACGGCAAGCTTCTATACGAGTGACAACGCTGGCCCACTGACGGCCCAGGTCTTCGATTCGACGTTCAGGCACATGAACCCCCTGTCGCCGGGCACTGGGCCGGTTGGCCAGAAGCAGGCCCTCGGCGTGATTGAGATTGCCGCGCGCGGCATCCATGATCGGAGCGATCTGCCATTCATGGTCGTGCCTGCGGAAGGGACCAGTGTTAAGTTCTTCAACACGTCGTTCGTCGCCCCGAAATTCGGACAAGTCCCGCAAACGATTCCGCTCGTTGTCAATCGCATCGGCACCAGCCTGCCAACTGAATTCCACAAGAGTGCTTTCATCGGAGGCAGCTATGGCATCCTTGGCGATCTCAGGCAGACATTGGCTGTTGTGAATCAGAACGGAGTCAATGCCATGATTCCGCTGACTCCCGAGCAGGCGATTCGCTATTCGGTCAACTCGGTGATCAACGTCGATTCCTGCAAGTTTGAGGACCAGTCCGAGGCGGCGATCGTCGTAGACAACACGGAGTTGCACGTCAGCGGTAGCTCGTTCCAGCGTATCGGGCTGGACAAGACCAAGCCTCAACCGATCGTGCAGTTCGGAAAGCCCAAGGCCTCGGCAACCGATTCTGCTTCGTCCTTCGAAGACAACTCCTACTCCGGAGAGGCAGCGACCGCATTTTTGGCCGCAACGGCCCCGTCGCGAGGAACCCGTGTAAAGAACAACCTGCTCGCCCCAAATGCTGGCGCGGCGTCGCGAATTCCCCCAGTTCAGCGCTCAGACCTCGTCAACCAGTGGATCATTGACGACAAATCACGATGAATCGGGGTTGACGCTCGCGTTCCGGCAACGAAGATGCGGCCGGTTTGTCGCTGGTGGACTGCCCGCCTATGTTCTACTTCGTGCCCCGATGCAAGGCCTGGATCGATGAACGTCAGCGAGCTTGCGGTTCGGGGCGGTATCGGTGCCGCAAGCAGAGCAGTCTGTCGAGGGAGAATTGCTAGCCATGTCAGCCATGTCCGTCGCGCGGCGCCTCGCCCACATTTCGCCCCGAGCCAAGGTATGGGTGATGGTCGGTGGCGATGCCGTTTTCCTGCCCCTGTGCATGTTCGCCGCAATGTCTTTCCGCGTTGGCTCCCTCGGCGAAGCCTTTGCCGCCGCTCCGGCGCTTCAGGTCACGCTCGCCTTGCTGACCTTGCCTGTGTTGGGGGCCGCCGGGCTGTATCGCACTGTCGTTCGATACATCGACCTGCGTGTGCTCGCTGCGGCCAGTGGTGCGCTGGCCGTGGTGGTGCTCGTGGTCTTCATGCTGGCGCTGGCATTCCAGGTCCACGTGCTTCCACGCTCGGCCTTGTTGATCTTCTGGTTCGTGGCGTTCGCGTATGTGGTCACCTCGCGCTTCGTGGCGCGCGCGCTGTTGCGCCGTGGGCTGAAACGTGGCGGACGACCGAGGTTGCGCGCGGCGATTTACGGCGCCGGCGACGCTGGTGCGCAGTTGGCACATGCGATGCAGTTCAGCCCGGAATACAAGGCCACCTGTTTCATCGACGATCGCGACGACCTGTACAACAAGATCGTTGCCGGGCGGAAGGTTTATCCCTTTTCAGCACTCAAGGAAGCCATTTTCCGTCACGACGTCGATTTGATCGTCGTGGCGATCCCGTCCGCCTCGACGGCGCAGACACGCCGCTTGATCCAGCGTGTCGAGAGCACGGGCCTGCCGGTAAAAATCCTGCCAGGGCTTGGGGATCTGGTGGACGGCCGTGCCGGCGTTTCCGATATCCGAGAAGTGGATGTGGTCGACCTGCTCGGCCGTGATGCTGTGCCGCCCGACGCGAGCTTGTTTGCTCGCAATATTGCAGGCAAGGTGGTGATGGTGACCGGAGCTGGCGGCTCGATCGGAAGCGAGATGTGCCGCCAGATCGTTTCCCAGCGGCCCGCCAAGCTCATCTTGCTCGACCACTCCGAGTTCGCGCTGTACACCATCGATCACGAGCTCAAGCAGTCTCCGCACGGTGTCGACGTACTGGCCTTCCTCGGCTCGGTGCTCGATGAAGATCTGCTGCGGTCGCTGATGCAAAAGCATGGAGTGCAGACCATTTATCACGCCGCTGCTTACAAGCATGTGCCCATCGTCGAATCGAACATCACGCAGGGCCTGCGCAACAACGTGTTTGGAACGATGAACGTCGCCCGTGCGGCGCTCGACTCGGGTGCTGAAACATGCATCCTGATTTCGACCGACAAGGCCGTGCGGCCGACGAACGTGATGGGAGCATCCAAGCGCGCCGCAGAGTTGGTGTTCCAGGCTGCGGCGATCCGCAGTGCAGGGCGCACGGTGTTCTCGATGGTGCGGTTTGGGAACGTGCTGGGATCTTCCGGGTCTGTGGTGCCGCTGTTTCGGCGGCAGATTCAGGCAGGTGGGCCGATCACGATCACTCACCCCGACATCATTCGCTATTTCATGCTGATTCCCGAAGCGGCGCAACTGGTGATTCAGGCTGGGGCGATGGCGCGAGGTGGCGAGGTGTTCGTGCTCGATATGGGTGAGCCGGTGCGCATCGTGGACTTGGCGCGCTCAATGATCCGACTGTCCGGCTTGACTGAACAGACCGAAGCCGATCCGAGAGGAGATATCGCCATCAAGTCCGTGGGCTTGAGACCTGGCGAGAAGCTGTTCGAGGAACTGCTGATCGGAGACGATGTAGTCGCCAGCGATCATCCGAGGATCATGTGCGCGCGCGAGCGCCATGTCGATCCGGCGCTGCTTGACAAGATGATGCAATCGTTGCGTCAAGCCTGCGCAAGCAACGACCACGATTCGATTCTCCGGCAGATTCGAAATATCGTGCCCGAGTACCGCGCGGCGGACGAGGTGAATGCCGAGGTATCGGCGGCGTTGGCGGTGCGCTGAGGCCGGCGCGTGTCAAGGTGCGGCACCCGAGACTGTCGTTTCGGCCTGCAATTCGGGTTGGCTGGGGATGGTCAGGACCGTCAGACCCGATTGTTTGGCTAGCAAAATTGCGCGTTCTCGCTGCGAAGCGTTCGCGCTCGGCATCGCCAGGATCACGTGGGTGGCACCCGCGGTCATCTCCGGCCGTGCCAGATCGGCAATCGAGCCCAACACCGGGATGCCGCTAATGCGCAGGCCTTTTTTCGCCGGGTTGTCGTCGAGCAAGGCGAGTACCGACCAGCCGTCCCGCCGATGGATGCCGGCGATGAGGCGTCGCGCCGCCTGACCGGCGCCGAGCACGATGGCTCGACGCGGCTCGCCGTCGCTGCCGCTGACGCGTGATCGAGCATGTTCCCAAACCATCCGATACATCATGCGCAACAAGCTCAGGGCGACCATGCAGAATAGCGGGTGCAGGGCTAGCACGGCTCGTGGTACCGCGCTGAGCTGGGCCATCAATACGACGACGGCGCTCACCAGGCCAGCCATCACGCAGGCCGCTGCAATGTGCTTGAAATCGTCGAAGCCGAAGTAGCGCCATAGGGCGCGGGGTACCCCGGTTAACGACATGGAGGCGAGATAGAGCGCTGCGACTCCGAGCGCCACGGTGTTGTCGTAGACGGGGCGTCCTGGCTGCCAGCGCTCGAAACCGAGCCTGAACAGATACGTCACCTGCCAGCAAGCGAGCACCGTGGCGGCATCGACTGCGGTGGCCACCCAGCGCCGGCGCGGATTCAGGTTCGACATGGCTGGATCGAGCCAGGCCCACAATTTGCTGTCGTTCATGGCGAACAAGCTCCTTCGTGATGGTACCGTCGGCACGAACACGGTGCGCAGCGTGAGGCCCAGCAGGCGCAGGTCGCCCGCAAGGGTCGCGTTCTCGACATAGTCCAGCGCATATCGCAACTTGTTCGGCAGGATGACCTCGATGTACTCGAGCTCCGGGTCGGCCGCGTTAGCCAGCAGTTCGTTCTCGTTGCGATAGCGAATCGATGCGAGGTCGGTGATGCCCGGCCGAACGCTGAGGACGCGCTCGCGTGAAGCGTCGGGGTAGTGCCAGACGTAGCGTGGCACTTCGGGCCGCGGCCCGACCAGGCTCATCGTTCCCCGCAGTACGTCGATGAGTTGCGCCAGTTCGTCCAGCTTGTAGCGCCGCAGGACAGCTCCCGTGCGCGTGATGCGCTGATCCCCGGCGACGGTGAGTTGTGGCTCGCCGGTTGTCCGCGTTGCACTCATCGTGCGGAATTTGAAGATGCGAAAGCTCTTGCCATGACGCCCGACCCGCTCCTGGCGAAAGAAAACCGGCCCGGGCGAGTCCAGCTTGATAGCTACTGCGATCAGCAAAAACAGGGGCGAAAGCAGCAATAGGCCCAGCAAAGCCGCGATCAGATCGAGCGCGCGCTTGGCCATCTCGGTGCTTGCTGCGGGGGCGCCGCTCAGTTTCGCAGCGCGGTCGTGAGTGCTTGCGCCACGCGCTCGACGTCGGTTTCGGTCATGCGCGAGTACATCGGGAGGCTGACGATCCGCTCGAATGCTCGCTGACTATGAGGGAACTGATCCGCGCGAAGCTTATAACGATCGCGCCAGTAGGGCTGCAAATGCAACGGAATGTAGTGCACGCTGCACCCGATGCCTGCCGCGAACAACTCGTCAATGAGCGCGTCGCGCACGCAGGGTGCGGCGTCTGTCAGGCGCACGGCGTAGAGGTGCCAGGAATGCATATCGCCCGGATGCGGCTGGGGCGGCAGGAGGAGCGGTAGTTCCGCGAGTGCATTTCCGTAGGCCGCTGCTAACGCTTCGCGGCGCGCTTGAAACGCGCGCGCCCGCCTGAGTTGGTGAATGCCCAGCGCAGCAGCGATGTCGGTAAGGTTGTACTTGAATCCGGGTGCCACGATCTCGTAGTACCAATTGGGCACCGTGGACGTGAAGCGATCGAAGGCGTCCCGACTCATGCCGTGCAGGCGCATCGTGCTGACTCGCTTGGCCAGCGCGGCGTCGCGGGTGACGACCATGCCGCCTTCGCCCGTGGTGATGGTTTTGTTGGCATAGAAGCTGAACACGGTCGCGCTGGATGCCAGTGTGCCTACCAGTTGGCCGTTGCAGGTCGTGGGAAGTGCGTGAGCGGCGTCTTCGACGACCTTCAGACCGTGCCGTTGGGCCAAGGTGAGCAGTGCGTCCATGTCGGCCGCCAAACCGCCGTAGTGCACTGGCAGGATCGCCCTGGTTCGCGGCGTGATCGCCGCTTCGACTGCTGCTACGTCAATACACAGAGTGGCAGGATTGATGTCGACCAGAACCACATCGGCACCGAGATAGCGAACGACCTCCGCCGTCGCAGTGAACGTGTGAGTGGTCGTGATCACTTCATCGCCGGGGCCGATACCCAGGGCTTCGAGCACCAAATGCAGCCCGGCCGTGGCCGAGTTGACCGCTATCGAATGGAGGTTCGGGTCACCGAGAAATGTGCTGAAGTCCGACTCGAACCGCTTCGCCTTCGGGCCGGTCGTGAGCCAGCCCGAGCGAAGTGTATCCACCACTTCATCGATCTCCTCCTGGCCGATCTCGGGCAGCGCGAAGGGCAGGAATGGCAAGGCAGACGGGTTCATCTCACACCGGCTCTGATGCGCCGCAGGTGCAGGTGTTTACGGGGCAAACGACTTATCGTTTGCGATTCGAAGCCTAAGAATGACCAGAGTCAAGAGTCTGCGTTCCGCTGCCTGCGCCCGATGCTCCAATACTCGATCCCCATGCTCTGCATCAACTCCGGGTCATAGATGTTCCGCCCGTCGAACACCACCGGCTGCTTCAGCTGCTTCTTCATGT
>Ga0105237_10001399_pt1 | contig 31864 bp, 28 predicted proteins | sample KBSC24metaG_FD_81520 | JGI IMG/M metagenome (GOLD analysis project Ga0105237, IMG submission 81520) | Corn rhizosphere microbial communities from Kellogg Biological Station, Michigan, USA - KBS C2-4 metaG | ecosystem: Host-associated > Plants > Roots > Rhizosphere > Soil | place: Michigan, USA... | reverse complement strand
TCTTCGTGCAGCGCCAGTTCGGCCTGCCAGGCGTCCGCTTCGACGCTGGTGACGCGTGAGAACTTCTCCGGCGTGAAATCCAGGCCGTTCCAGTTGATGTCGGTGTAGCGAGGACTGAGGCCGAACACGTGTTCGGCGCCTTCGCCGCGGCCTTCGACACGCGCCAGCATCCATTCGAGCACGCGCATGTTGTCGCCGTATCCGGGCCAGACGAACTTGCCATCGTCGCCCTTGCGGAACCAGTTGACGCAGTAGATCTTCGGCAGAGCGGCGCCGGCCTTCTGCAACGCTGCGCCGACGTCCAGCCAGTGCTGGAAGTAATCGCTCATGTTGTAGCCGGTGAAGGGCAGCATCGCGAACGGGTCGCGGCGGACGACGCCTTGCTGGCCGGCGGCGGCGGCGGTGGTTTCGCTGCCCATCGTGGCGGCCATGTAGATGCCTTCGGTCCAGTCGCGCGCCTCGGTCACCAGCGGCACGGTGGTGGAGCGGCGGCCACCGAAGATGAAGGCGTCGATCGGCACGCCTTCCGGCTTGTCCCAATCGGCATCAAGCACCGGGTTGTTGGTGGCGGGCACCGTGAAACGCGCGTTCGGATGCGCGGCCGGGCGCGCTTTGCCGTCGGCGCCCGCGGCTTGCGCGGCGGCCGGCGTCCAGTCGCGACCCTGCCAGTCGATCAGGTGCGCCGGCGGCGTATCGGTCATGCCTTCCCACCAGACGTCGCCGTCATCGGTCAGCGCGACGTTGGTGAAGATCACGTCCCGCTTCAGGCTGGCCATGCAATTGAAATTGGTCTTGTCGTTGGTGCCGGGCGCGACGCCGAAATACCCGGCCTCCGGGTTGATCGCGAAGAGCCGCGTTTTGCCCTGAGCGTCGACACCCGGCTTGATCCAGGCGATGTCGTCGCCGATGGTCGTCACCGACCAGCCCTCGAACGCGGCAGGCGGGATCAGCATCGCGAAATTGGTCTTGCCGCAGGCGCTCGGGAACGCCGCCGCGACATGGAACTTGCGGCCCTGCGGATTGGTGACACCGAGGATCAGCATGTGCTCGGCGAGCCAGCCTTCGCGGCGGCCCATCGTCGACGCGATGCGCAGCGCAAAACACTTCTTGCCCAGCAGCGCGTTGCCGCCATAGCCCGAGCCATAGCTCCAGATCTCGCGCGATTCGGGGTAGTGGACGATGTACTTGGTCGGATTGCAGGGCCAGGCGACGTCCTTCTGGCCCGCTTCGAGCGGCGCGCCGACGCTGTGCACGCAGGGCACGAAGTCGCCGTCGCGGCCCAGCACGTTCAAGACCTCGCGCCCCATGCGCGTCATGATCTTCATGTTCACGACAACGTAAGGGCTGTCGGACAGTTCGACGCCGATGTGCGCGATCGGCGAACCCAGGGGGCCCATGCTGAACGGTACGACGTAGAGCGTGCGGCCGCGCATGCTGCCCTTGAAGAGCGCGTTGTCGCCGGTCTGCAGCAGAGCGCGCATCTCGGCGGGCGCCATCCAGTTGTTGGTGGGACCGGCATCGTCCTTGTGTTCCGAGCAGATGAAGGTGCGGTCTTCGACACGCGCCACGTCGCTCGGGTCGCTCGTCGCCAGGAAACTGTTCGGGCGCAGTTCCGGATTGAGCTTCTTGAAGGTGCCGGCCTCGACGAGCTGGGCGCACAACCGGTCGTATTCCGCCTGGCTACCATCGCACCAATGGACCTCGGCGGCCTCGGTCAAGGCGGCGACTTCGGCCACCCAGCCGATCAGGCGCTGATGTTCGACGTAGGCGGGGACGCTCAGGCGCAAGCCTTCCAGCACGGGACGGTTCATGGCAGATCCAATCTTGAGAGTCAAAGGAAACGGAATTGGGAGAGGTTCGGGGTGATCCGGGCCTTTCCCAATGCCGCCGACATTCGGCCGATCAGCGCAATAAACCGTATCGAACGATTGTCAAACCCAGTGTAATCACGCCGTAACCACCCCTCTCAGGGGTGGTTATGCAAATCCGGAATGGGTTCATGCCGGCCACGCTCCCGGGAGAGACCCAGCCATCCCGCTCGGCTCTCCCGCTCCGCGGCGAGCGCATGTTCCTGAAGTTACGAGACCACCACACCATGAAAGAGCAGTGCGTCATCAGCGTCAACGTGGGCCTCGCCCGGACGACGATCATCAACGGCCGAAGTGTCATGACCGGCATCGGCAAACGTGCGGTGCAGGGCGCCGTGGCCGTGCGGCCGCTGGGGCTGGAAGGCGACGAGCAGGCGGATCTGTCGGTGCACGGCGGTTTGTCGAAGGCGGTTTACGCCTATCCGAGCGAGCACTTCGCTTTCTGGCAAACGGTGCGCGCACAGGCCAAGGTCAGCGCCTGGGGCGAGACGCTTGCGCCCGGCGCGGTCGGCGAAAACCTGACGCTCAGCGGGCTGCTCGAATCGCAGGCCTACGTCGGGGATCTGCTGCGTTTCCCGGACTGCGACCTGGCGATCAGCGAACCGCGGTTTCCGTGCTTCAAGTTCAATGCGGCGATGGGCTTCAACCAGGCCACCAAGCTGATGGGGCAGAGCGGCTGGTGCGGCTTCTATCTGGCGGTGCGCAAGCCGGGGCGCATCCACGCGGGCGAAACCTACGAGGTGCTGCCGGGCCCGCGCGAGGTCAGCATCAGCGAGCTGTTCCGCGCCCGCATGAGCCGCGGCTAGGGCTTCACCAGCTTCATGATCTGGGCCGCATCGAGGCTGCGCGCCTTTTGCTGGATCTGCGGCAGGTAGTCGAGCTGCAGCTGTTTCGCGGGCGCGAGCAGGTCCTGGAACGTCTGCCGCAGCAAGGCGGTGCTCATCTGGCGGCCGCCGGCGTAGTAGCGGCGCGCCAACTGGCCGAGCGCATAGGTCGTTGCGAACGAAAAGGCCACGCCGGTGGCCGCACCGCCGATCGAGCAGCCGGTACGCCCGAGCGCCTTGCCGAGCAGGCCGCCGATCAGCTTGCGGCCGAATTGCTCCAGGTACTGCGAACCGAAGCCGATGCCGGCCGCGGCGATGAACTCCTTCACATGGCCGCGATCGAGCTCGACGCCATGCGCCTGGCCGATCGCATAGACCATCTTCATCTGCAGCGGAATGATCGCGACCGAGGCCCAGGACTGCGGCAGCAGCTCCAGCGCGCCGTTCAGCATCGCGTAGTTGAGGATGGACTTGTCGAGCGCAGCCTGGTCGATCGCGGCCGCCGGCTGCGCCGCCAGCGGCGCCGGCAGGCTGGGCGGCGGCACGGCAGCCGGTTCGCCGATCAGTTCGGCCAGGCGATCCGCTTCTTGCTCCACCGGCTCGGTCTGGCCGCGGCTCAGGCCCAGCGCCTGCTTCAGCTCGGCGAGGAAACGCTGTTCGGCGGCCGACTGCACGCCGTCCGCGTCGCAGACGCAGACCGCCATCTCGTAAGCCAGCTGGCGATGTGCGTTGCCGCCCAGCGCCGGCAGCAGCTGCGCGAGCGAGACGCGCTTCAGCAGCACGTCCTGCACCAGCTGCGGCAGATCGAGCGCGGGCGCCTCGCCCGCGAGGTTGTCGGCGAGGCGGCGGATGTGCCCGCGCTCGCTGTCCTGCTGGTCCCCGTCGGCGAATGCGGCGAGCAGCGCGATGCTCAGGATGGCGCGTTGGGTCTCGGTGTTCACGAGTCGTCCGGTGGTTGAAGGACCGGGTTGGACACGCCCGCGCGCCAGGGTTCCGCCTGCCCGGCGCGCGCCGGGCCGCTGTGCATCCGCAGTGGATTCGCGGCATTGCAACCGTCGGGCGAATCGGGCCGGCCGCAGCCCGAAGGGGCTACAGTCAAACCCCAATCACCGCCGAGCTGTCACCTTGCTGGCCTATCGACACGCCTTCCATGCCGGCAACCATGCCGACGTCCTCAAGCACCTGGTGCTGACCCGTGTGCTGCGCTACATGGCGGGCAAGGACAAGCCGTTCACGCTCGTCGACACGCACGCCGGCGCGGGTGGCTATGCACTGGACGGCCGTTACGCGCAACGCAAGGCGGAATACCTGCATGGCATCGCGCCGCTGTGGGAGCGCACGGACTTGCCGGAGATCGTCGCCGACTACGTCGCCTTGGTGCGTCAGTTCAACGCCGGCGGCACGCTCGAGCAGTACCCCGGCTCGCCCGGCTTCGCGCAGATGGTTCTGCGCGCGCAGGATCGGCTGCGCCTCTTCGAGTTGCACCCGACCGACTACCGCATCCTCGAGGCCTATCTGGGCAAACATCCGAACACCCAGGTCTCGCAGAGCGACGGCTTCGCCGCGCTGAGGAGCGAACTGCCGCCGCCCTCGCGCCGCGGCGTGGTGCTGATGGACCCGAGCTACGAGATGAAGACCGACTATGCCAAGGTCGTGGCCGGCGTGCGTGAGGCGCTGACCCGCTTTGCCGACGCGGTGGTCATCGTCTGGTACCCGCAGATCCTGACGCTCGAATCCTCGCAGCTGGCACACCGCCTGCAAGGCGCGGCCGACAGCCTGGGCAAGAAGGGCTGGCTGCATGTGCGGCTCACCGCGCAACAGCCCGACGAGCGCGGCTTCGGCCTGGTCGGCAGCGGCTTGTTCATCGTCAACCCGCCGTTCAGCCTGCACGACAGCCTGAACGCGGTGATGCCCTACCTGGTGGATACGCTCGGCCAGTACGACGGCGCGAACTACCTGCTGGAACAGCGCAGCGTCTGACCCCCGCCACGAACGGAGGATGGGCATTCCGACAATCCGCTTGTAAATGCGATTAATTCGCATTTATAGTGGACGCATGAACACCACCCCGCACAGCGCCCGGCCTGATCTTGCCGCGCCCCTCGTCGCTCCGGCCACCGTGGTGGTTCGCAGCGTTTCGCCCACTCCGGCCGACGCGCGCCGGCGCTTGTCGAGCGATGCTTTGCTCGGCGGCGGCGACGAGGTGTTGATCGAACACCGCGGCAGCGAGTACAGGCTGCGCCTGACCGCACTCGGCAAGCTGATCCTGACCAAGTGATGCAGCGCGCCGCCTGCCGTCCCACGGCGCCGAACGGAGGACGGCATGAGTGACTTCCACGCCCATGCCGCCTGCCAGTGCACCAGCCTGGCGGAGAACGAGATCGGCGCGGTCGCCTTGTGCCCGCAATGCGGCGTCGTGACGCTGCGCCTGCAGTACATCAGCCTGCGCTTCGAGGCCGAGGCTTTCGAGCGTGTCGCCTCGCTGGTGCTGCAGGCGCAGGCGCGCCTCGGCCATGTCCCGCCTTTCCGGCCCTTGGTCGGCGACAGGGCGGATGGCGCCGACCTGCGCGGCGACGAAGCGGCGTTCAAGCCGCATTGAATGACCGAGGCCCGCATGTGTGATCAGCACAGCCTTGCCACGCCGCAGCCCTTCGGCTCGCCGCTGCCTTTCGAACCCGGCGCGCACACCGGCTCGCGCCGGCGGCGCCTGTGGGAATTGCCGGCCCACACGCATTGCCCGGTGATCGGCGTCTGCCTGCCGCTCGGCGTGCTGCGCAAGCTCGTCGACAAATCGCTGGGTGGTCAGGCCGTGGCGGACGACTACGAAGTGCACGTCGGAGCGGTCAATGAATGCCAGCGCCGCGGCAAGCTCTCGGAGGCCTTGCAGCGCGAACTGGACCGGCGCTACGCGCAGGTGCTGCGGCAGTTCGCCGCGGCGAAGACGACCGATGCGGCGCTCGCGCTGTGGCAGCAGGCTTGCGACCGCGGCGACATCGCCGCTGCGCTCTGGGCGACGTTGACACATCCGCGCTGCGACGTACCGGCGCAGCAGCGCGTCTACCGCGACGTGCACATGATCCAGCACCACGCCGGCGCGGCGGTGCGTACCGATCTCTACCGCATCCTGGGCCAGATCGAACAAGGCCAGGCGAACGAGCGCGAGCTGCATCAGCTGCGCCTGCGCCATCAGCAACTGCAAAGCGCACGCCAGGCGGAGGGCGAGCAGCAGCAAGCGCTGCTGATGCGCACGCGGGCCGAATCGATCGGCAAGGATTCGGTGATCGCCGCGCTGCGCGCCGAGCTCGCCGAGCTGCAGCAGGCCGTACCCGACCTGGCGGCGCGCATTGGCTTGACGCAGCGTGTGGCCGAACTCGAGGAGCGCAATCGGCAGCTGGTGCGGCAGCTCGGTGAATCACGCTCGCCGCGCATGGCTGCCGAAGCGGCGCCGGAACCCGAGCCGGTTCGCGCCGCGGAGGACAGCGGGCTCGCCGTGATGCCGATCCGCCTGCACGCCAAGGCGGTGCTTTGCGTCGGCGGACGCGACGGCTCGGTTTCGCAGTATCGCGAGCTGGTCGAGCAGCACGGCGGCCGTTTCTCGCACCACGACGGCGGCCGCGAAGACAACGCGCGCCTGCTCGACGCCAGCCTCGCCGCCGCCGATCTGGTGATCTGCCAGGCCGGCTGCATCAGCCACAACGCCTACTGGCTGGTCAAGGACCATTGCAAGCGTACCGGCAAGCGCTGCGTCTACGTCGACAAGCCGAGCGTCGCGAGTTTCGCGAAGAGCCTGGCCTCGCTGCCGAAGGACGCGCTCGCGGACGTGTCGCCGCCGGCCTGACGACTGGCCGGCGCGCAGCGGCGCGACTACGATCGCGCGATGGTTTCCTCCGCTCCCTCAGCCGGCCCGCTGGCCGGCCTCAAGGTCGTCGAACTCGGCCAGCTGATCGCCGGCCCGTTCGCCGCCAAGACGCTGGCCGACTTCGGCGCCGAAGTGATCAAGGTCGAGCCGCCGGGCCACGGCGATCCGCTGCGCCAGTGGCGCCTGCTGCACGACGGCACCAGCGTCTGGTGGCAGGTGCAAAGCCGCAACAAGAAAAGCGTGGTGCTGGACTTGCGCGAGCCGGCGGATCGCGACGTCGTGCGCGAGCTGATCGCCGAAGCCGACGTGCTGGTCGAGAACTTCAAGCCCGGCGTGATGGAGGGCTGGGGGCTGGGTTACGACGCACTGGCGGAGCGCAACCCCGGCCTGGTGATGCTGCGCATCAGCGGCTACGGGCAGACCGGGCCGTACCGCGACCGGCCGGGTTTCGGCGTGGTGGCCGAGGCAATGGGCGGCCTGCGCCACCTGAGCGGCGAGCCTGGCCGGATACCGGTGCGGGTCGGCGTCAGCATCGGGGACACCTTGGCATCGCTGCACGGTGTGATCGGCATCCTGATGGCGCTGCACCACCGACATGCCAGCGGCCGCGGGCAGGTCATCGACGTCGCGCTGTACGAAGCCGTCTTCAACTGCATGGAAAGCCTGTTGCCGGAGTACAGCGCCTTCGGTGCGGTGCGTGAGCCGGCAGGTTCGGCCTTGCCCGGCATCGCACCCAGCAACGCCTACGCCTGCAGCGACGGCCAGGTACTGATCGCCGGCAATGGGGACTCGATCTTCAAGCGGCTGATGCAGGCGATCGGCCGTGAGGATCTGGGCAACGATACCGCGCTCGCCGGCAACGCCGGCCGGGTGGCGCGAGTCGCGGAGATCGACGCGGCGATCGGCGCGTGGACCGCCACGCGCAGCGTCGCCGACGTGCTGGCCGCGCTCACTGCCGCCAACGTGCCGGCGGGGCGCATCTACACCGCCAAGGACATCGCCGAAGACCCGCACTACCGTGCGCGGGGAATGATCGAGCGCGTGACGACCGCGGACGGGCTGGCCATCGAGATCCCCGGCATCGTGCCGAAGCTGTCTCTGACGCCGGGGGCCATCACGCGGCGCGCGACGACGCTCGGCGAAGACACGGCCGACGTGCTGCGGCAGCATGGCATCGCGCGCGACGGCCCGGCCTGAACCGGCTCAGCTCGTTTGCCGCAGCAGGTTCCTGAACGGCGTGAACAGCCAGCTGCGCATGCCGATCACCAGCGTGTAGGGCCGCTTCTGTGCCGGCGGCAGCTTCTGGTCGGCCAGATGCTGCGTCGCAAAGTCCTGGCCGACCCGCTGCAGCCGCTCGACGAAGGTGTTTGCAAGGCTGAGCCCGATCTGGCCATGCACCAGCATCAGCATCTCGCCTTCGCCATCGAAGCCGCCGCTGTAGTAGTCGGCCACGCCCTCGGTGCGGAAATACTGCATCAGCGGCCCGCCCGGCCGCCAGCGGAAGGTCTTCGCCAGGTGCAGGCGGTAGCGGTTCATCGGCCGTAGCTCGATGATGCCGAGCCGGTCGAGCCGGGCAAACCCGCGCACGACCTCGGCCTCGCTGAAGCTGTAGGTCGAGACGATCTGCTCGAACGTCCACTGGCTCAGGCAGCAGATCGCCAGCAGCAGCACGCGGCGATCCGCCACCAGCGCCTTTTCCTGCTCCAAGGTCATCTCGCGGCGCAACGGCTGAGCATCCGCCACCTTGCGTGCGAGCTCGGCGAAATCAGTCTTCAGCACACGGCAGATGTCGTCCACGCGCGCCAGCGGCATGTCGCCCTTGGCGAACATGCGCTTCACGCTCGACTCGGCCAAGCCGAGCGAGCGCGCCAGCGACGCGTAGGTCACGCCGGAGCGCTTCAGCTCGGACTTCAGCACCGCGATCAGATCCTGGGACGTGCTCATCTCGCCTCCAAAAGTAGATCCATACGATACCAGTCGCGTTGCTTGCCGCAACTTCGTATCGTCTGATTGACCCTTGGCGCACCGACCATGAACATCCGCCCATGTCCAACCACCCGCGAGGGTTTCCGTGCAAGTCCACCACCCCGTTTCCATCCGGCGCGACACCAAGGCCTGGGTCACCCAGGTCTGGGTCTCGTTCTTCTTCGCCGTCGGCCTGTGCGCGATCGGCCTCGCGTACCTGCCGGGCAGCGATCTCGACCGGACGTTCATGGTGATGGGCTACGTGTTCTCGCTCTCCACCGCGTTCGCGCTCGCCAAGTTCGTGCGCGACAACGAAGCGCGCCAGCAGGACACGCCGATGTGGAAGCTGGTCGTCTGGGGCGGCTTCGCGGTCGCGATGGGCCTGACCGGCTGGGGCCTCGTGCGCATGCAGATCAACCCAACCTACAAGGCCTACCTCGGCGTGTGCTGGCTGTTCCTGATCTCCAGCGCCTTCACGCTGGCCAAGACGCTGCGCGACGCCTTCGACGCGGCGCTGCAGCAAGCCCGCCTCGACGGCCGCCGCGCCGCAGAAGACTCCCGCGCCGAATGAGCGCCCGCCCCGTGACCACCCACCAGGAAACAGCCATGTCCAGCTTTCATTCACTCCGCCGTCTGACCCTCTGCGGCTCGATTGCCGCCGCGTTGATCCTCGGGCCCTTGACGCCGGCCCGCGCGCAATCGGAGGCGTCCGCGACCCTCAGCGCGGCATCGATGCTGCCGGTTGCCGTTTCTGTCGCCGCGCCGGTGATGATCTTGTCGGCCGGCGCCACGTTGACCGTGGTGGCGGTCGAGGCATCCGCGACCGGCACGGTGTACGTGCTGGAGCGCGCCTCGGACGGGGCCCGCGCCAGCCTCCGCTTCGCCGGACGGGCAGCGGGTGCCGTGTCTGCAGGCATCGGCACCGCGGTGCTGGTCACCGCGATCAGCACCGGCTACGTGCTGTCGGCCGCGAGCGAGGCGATTGCCTTCGTGCCCAACGAGATCGGCGCTTCGCTGCTCTACAACGAACGCATCACGCGTTGAGGCCCCGCATGAACCCGATTGCATCCATGGCCTGCGCGCTGCTGCTCGTACAGGCCGTGCCGGCCGAGGCCGGCCGCAGTTGCGAAGACAAGCCGCTCGACGTCGCGACCGTGCAGCAGGCGATGGGCCTGGCCGAACGCACCGCGAAGCAGCTCGACGCCAGCGGCGCTCAGGTCGTCCTGCTGGCGCGCGAGGGGCAGGACCTGAGCCGCTACGGGCTGACCTGGTCGCATCTCGGGCTGGCTTACCGCGAGTCGCCGACCGCACCCTGGCGCGTCGTGCACAAGCTGAACACCTGCGGCACCGCGGTCGCCGCGGTGTATCGCCAGGGCCTGGGCGAATTTTCCCTCGATCGACTGTGGCGCTACGAGGCCGCGATCGTCATTCCGACACCCGAAGTGCAAGCCAAGCTGTTGCCGGTGCTCAGCGACAACCGGCGCAGCGCGCAATGGCACACCGCGCCGTACAGCATGGTGTCCTACGCCTGGGGCCTGAGCTATCAGCAATCGAACCAGTGGGCGCTCGAAACGATGGCCGGCGCGATCGAGCCGGCGGCCACGACGCGCCAGCGTGCGCAGTCCTGGCTGCAGTTGCACGACTACCAGCCGACGGCGCTGACCATCGGCCCGCTGACGCGCCTCGGCGGCCGCATGAGCCAGGCCAACATCGCCTTCGACGATCACCCGAACGCCAAGCGCTTCAGCGATCGCATCGAGACGGTGACCGTGGACTCGGTCTTCCGCTGGATCGAACGCAGCCATCTCGGCGGCGAGATGCAGGTCGTGCAATGAAGCGCCGCCACGCCTTGTGCTGCTCGGCCGCCTTGGCTGCCGGCCTGTTCACCAGCCTGTCGGCGCCGGTGCGGGCGATCAGCTTCGAAGAGGGTTGGCGCAACCCTTGCCGCGGGCCCCTGCCTCGCGATCTGGCAAACCACGACCTGCTGCTGCAGGCCTTCGAAGGACTGGATGCCGCGGCGCTGTGGGACACGCACTGCCACCTGCTCGGCACCGGCGATTCCGGCTCGGGCTGCAGCGTGAACGCGCAGATGCACGAATGGTGGCACCCGGGCGAAGTGCTGCGGCGGCGCATGATCCTCAACGCGGCCTGCGTGGCGAACCCGGCACGCTCGATCGACCGTGCCTACGTGCAGTGCCTGGCCGACCTGACGGCCGACTTCCCGCCAGGCGCGCGCTGGATGCTGTTCGCCTTCGACCACGCTTGCGACGATCGCGGCCAGGCCAACGCGGCCTGGACGACTTTCCACGTGCCCGATGCCTACGCCTCGAAGATCGCCGCGGCCGACCCGCAGCGTTTTGCCTGGGTCGCTTCGGTCCACCCGTATCGCAACGACGCGCTCGCACGACTGGATTCGGCCTTGGGCGACGGCGCCGTCGCGATCAAATGGCTGCCGAGCGCGATGAACATCGATCTGCGCGACCCGCGATGTGCCGTCTTCTACGACCGGCTGGCGCGCGAGCACGTGCCGCTGATCGTGCATTGCGGCGAAGAGGAAGCCGTGCCGGGCGCAGGCCGCGACGAGCTCGGCAATCCTGTGCTGGCAAGAGTGCCGCTGCAGCACGGCGTGCGCGTGGTGATGGCCCATGCCGCAACGCTCGGTCAGGCGCGTGATCTCGATCGCAGGTCGCAGCCGACGGTGGCGGCCTTCGATCTCTGGTCCCGGCTGATGGGCGAGGCCGATGCGCAGGACCTGCTGCTCGCCGATGTCTCGGCCGTCTTCCAGTCGAACCGCGAGCCGCGCATCTGGCGCGAGTTGCTGGTGCACGAGGCCTGGCATGCGCGTCTGCTGCACGGCTCGGATCACCCGCTGCCGGGCGTGATGCCGCTCTATGCGCCGCAGCGCCTGGCCGACGCGGGGTTGCTGGACGCCGGCGCGGTCGCGCCGTTGCGCCGCATCCGCGAGCACAACCCGCTGCTGTTCGACTTCGTGCTGAAGCGTCACTTGCGCCTGGGCACGAATCGCCTGCCGCGATCAGTTTTCGAAACCCGCGGGCACTTCGCGAGAACGCCCGCACGGCCGAACCAGGCCTGAGCCAACACCGCATGCCACAGCGCAAAGCGCTGGGCTACATTGCCGCCAACCCGATGCCTTGCAAAGCTCTCGCGGAGGAGATCACGATGAGCACCCCGTCACCACACGAGCACCCGAACCAGTTCGCGCTGCTCGGCCAGCGCCGCTTCGCCCCGTTCTTCTGGACGCAGTTCCTCGGCGCGGCCAACGACAACCTGTTCAAGTTCGCCTTCACGGTGCTGATCACCTACCAGGTGCAGGTGGCGTGGCTGCCGCCCGAGATGGCCGGGCTGGTGATCGGCGCCTTGTTCATCCTGCCGTTCCTGCTGTTGTCCGCCACCAGCGGGCAGCTGGCGGACAAGTTCGAGAAGACGCGGCTGATCCGCTTCGTCAAGTGGCTGGAGATCGCGATCATGGTGGCGGCTGCGCTCGGCTTCGCGACGCACAACGTGCCGCTGCTGCTCGCGTGCGTGCTGCTGATGGGCCTGCACTCGACGCTCTTCGGCCCGGTGAAGTTCGCCTATCTGCCGCAGCATCTGAACGAGCGCGAGCTGACCGGCGGCAACGGCATGGTCGAGATGGGCACCTTCGTCGCGATCCTCTTGGGCAACGTCGCCGGCGGGCTGCTGGTCTCGATTCCCGAATCGGGCGCGCGGCTGGCGGGCTGGGCCTGCATCGCGCTCGCAGTGATCGGCCGGGCGACCGCGCAGGCCGTGCCGCACTCGCCGTCGACCGACCCGAACCTGAAGATCAACTGGAACCCGGTCAGCGAAACCTGGCGCAACCTGAAGCTCGCGCACGGCAACCTGGTGGTCTTTCGTTCGCTGCTGGGCATCTCGTGGATGTGGTTCTTCGGTGCGGTCTTCTTGAGCCAGTTCCCGTCCTTCGCGAAGGAGGTGCTGCATGGCGACGAGCAGGTCGCTTCGCTGCTGCTGGTGGTCTTCTCGGTCGGCATCGGCATCGGCTCGCTGCTGTGCGAGGTGCTGAGCAAGCGCCATGTCGAGATCGGCCTGGTGCCGCTCGGCGCGATCGGCATGAGCGTGTTCGCGATCGATCTCTACTTCGCGTCGCGCGGGCTGCCGGCATCGGCCGAGTACGGCTTGAGCGCCTTCCTCGCGCAGCGGGCGCACTGGCGCGTGATGGCCGACCTGGCGCTGCTCTCGCTTTTCGCCGGGCTCTACAGCGTGCCGATGTATGCCCTGATCCAGCTGCGCTCGAAGTCGACGCACCGGGCGCGCATCATCGCAGCCAACAACATCATGAACGCGCTCTTCATGATCGTCAGCAGCGTGCTTGCCGGGCTGATGCTGAAGCTGCAGTTCAGCATCCCGCAGATCTTCCTCGCGGTCGGCATCGCGAACGCGCTCGTCGCGACCTACATCTTCCTGCTGATGCCCGAGTACCTGCTGCGCTTCATCGCCTTCGTGCTGTCGCGCTGCGTCTATCGCTTCAAGGTGAGCGGCGACGAGCACATCCCGACCGAAGGCGCGGCGGTGCTGGTGTGCAACCACGTGAGCTTCATCGATGCGATCCTTCTGATGGCCGCCAGCCCGCGACCGATCCGCTTCATCATGGACTACCGCATCTTCCAGACACCGGTGCTCGGCACGCTCTTCCGGTTGGCCAAGGCGATCCCGATCGCACCGCAGAAGGAAGACGCGAAGACCTACGACGCCGCCTTTGCCGAGGCGCGGCGCGTGCTCGACGAGGGCGATCTGCTGGGCATCTTCCCGGAAGGCGGGATCACTCGTGACGGCGAGCTGCAACCGTTCAAGGGCGGCGTGATGAAGATCCTCGAAACGCATCCGGTGCCGGTGATTCCGATCGCGCTGAAGAACCTGTGGGGCTCGTACTTCTCGCGCATCGAGCGCGGCACGGCGATGGCCAAGCCGTTCCGCCGCGGCCTGTGGAGCAGCGTGGCGCTGGTCGCCGGCGAGGCGGTGCCGGCCGCAGCGGCCTCGCCCGACGGCTTGCGGGCGCGCGTGCAAGGCCTGCTCGGGGCATGACGGTCTCGCGCTCGATGCTGGCGCGGATCGCGCCGTTCGCGCTCTTCATGCTGCTGCTCGCGCTGCGCGGCGCGGTGCCGGCCGACGGTTCCTGGGGCTTCGACGGGCGCTGGGTCTACGGCGCGACCGTGCTGCTGGTCGGCGCGCTGCTGGCCTGGTATTGGCGCGAGTACGGCGAGCTCGCAGCGCAGACCTGGCCGCCGGCGCGCGAGCTGCTGCTGGCCGTCGTCGTCGGGCTGGTTGTCTTCGCGCTCTGGATCCGGCTCGATGCGCCGTGGATGCAAATCGGCGAAGCCAGCGCCAGCTTCCATCCGGTCGATTCCGACGGCCGGATCCAATGGCCACTCGCGGCGCTGCGCTGGATCGGCGCGGCCTTGCTGGTACCGTTGATGGAGGAGCTCTTCTGGCGATCGTTCCTGATGCGCTGGGTGCAGGACGCGCAGTTCGAGCGCGTCGATCCGCAGCGTGTTGGCCTGCGTCCGATCGTGCTCTCGACTTTCGTCTTCGTCCTGGCGCACACCTTGTGGCTGGCCGCCGCGATCGCCGGGCTGGCCTATGCGTGGCTTTATCGGCGCACCGGCCGCTTGTGGGTGCCGGTGATCGCGCACGCCGTCACCAACGGCGCGCTCGGCGCGTGGGTGCTGATCACTCGCCAGTGGTCGTTCTGGTGAAGCGGCGCCAGCGAAGCCGCATCCGGCGCCAGGAAAGCCTCACACGCGCCTTCACGCGACCGATGGCCTGCCACGCGGGCGAGGCCCTGACCACCGCGACGATGCGCGCCTTCCAGATCGTCCAGCGGGCATGCGAGGCCGCGAACCAGGGCAGCTTCAGCAGCTGCGCCTGCGTCAGCTGGTAGAGGCGCGCGACGATCGCGGTGCCGACGATCTTGGCGATGACGATCACCGCCAGCCCCAGCACCCGATAGCCTTCGGCCAGCCAGAAGAGCGCGAGCAGCTTGATCGGGAACAGCGCGATCGCCGGCAGCGCGAACACCGCCAGCGCGGCGTAGGGCGGCAAGCGCTGGATCAGCCGCTCGAGCCAGGCGAAGAACGGCAAGCGGCCGAGCTGGCCGACGAGGCGGGCCAACGGCTCCCAGCCCCACTCCTCGAAGAGGATCAGCAAAGCGGCCACCCAGGTGCCCGCGGTTTTCATCAAGCGCAGCAGCGATTTCACCGCCGCATCTTCGTCGATCCGCGCTACAGCCCTTCGCGCACCGCAATGAAACTCGCGAATCTCGGCACGCCGGCCGGCGTCAGGTCGCGATAGCTGTAGCTCACGGTGGCGCCGAGCGGCGGCGGATGGCGGCGCTGCTCGTCGGAGAAACCGGTGCCGAGCCGGAAGCGCAGCCCTTCAGGCGTCTGCACATCGAGCGCCCCCATCATGCCGAGGTACTTGCCCTGGCCGGGGACCAGGCCGACGACCACCGCCTCGGTATCGCGCAAGGGCTTGAACTTCAGCAGCACGTCGCTGCGCCCGGTGGTGTAGGGCGCATCGGCGCGATGCAGCACCAGCCCCTCGCCGCCAGCCGCGACGACTTCGTCGAGCCTGCGCTGCAGGCTGGCCTGATCGCCGACACGAGACTGATCGACGGCGGTCAACTGCGGCTGCCGCAGATCGGCGAGCGTGCGCTGCAGCCGCAGATGGCGCTGCTCGAAGCTTCCCTCTGCTTCCGGCATCTCGAAGATCATGTAGCGCACTTCGCGCCATTCCGCATCGACCGGCACGCTCTTGCGCACGATGCCCGACAGCTGATCGAAGCGGCCGCGGCCGAGCCAGAGCTCGCCATCGAGCGGGATCGGCGGCAGCCGTTCGATGAACCAGGCCGGCACGCTGACCCCGCGCCCGCTGCGATGGCGCAGCACATGGCCGTCCCAGACGGCACGCACACCGTCGTACTTCTCGCTGACGAGATAAGGCTTCGGGTCGACGCCCTGCTCATAGACCTTGGCGAGCAGCAGCGCGGGAGCGCCGGGCTGTGCGGCGAGAGTGCCTTGCAGGGCGGCGGCAAGAGCTGCCAGGCTGACGACGAAGTGGCGACGGGATGTGGGCATGACGAGATTTCCGATGACGCCGCGGGCTGCGGCAGGTGCCGTGGAATCTAGTCAGCGAGGCTGCACGCGGCTCCGCCCCGAAGGGGGAGATCGGCGGCAGCCCTACACGCCGCGCGAGCGATCGGCCTTGAATTGCCGACGGAAGGCCTCGAAACGCCCGTGGTCCAGCGACTCGCGCACCTCGCGCATCAGGTTCACGTAGTAGTGCAGGTTGTGCACGCTGGTCAGCATCGGCCCGAGCATCTCGCCGCAGCGGTCGAGGTGGTGCAGGTAGGCGCGGCTGAAGCCTTTGCAGCAGGTGCAGGCGCAGGTCCCGTCGAGCGGACGCTCGTCGCTCTTGTAGCGGGCGTTGCGGATGCGCAGGTCGCCGAAGCGGGTGAACAGATGGCCGTTGCGTGCATTGCGCGTCGGCATCACGCAATCGAACATGTCGACGCCGCAGGCCACGCCGTCGACCAGGTCCTCCGGCGTGCCGACGCCCATCAGGTAGCGCGGCTTGCGCGCCGGCAAGCGATGCGGCGTGTGGCCCATGATGTGCAGCATCTCTTCCTTGGGTTCGCCGACGCTGACGCCGCCGACCGCGTAGCCGGGGAAATCCATCTCGACCAGCGCGTTCAGCGAGGCCTCGCGCAGCGTCTCGTACATGCCGCCCTGCACAATGCCGAAGAGCGCGTTCGGATTCTCCAGGCGCGCGAACTCGGCCTTGCAGCGTGCGGCCCAGCGCAGGCTCAGCTCCATCGACTTTCGCGCTTCGGCCTCGCTCGTCACGACCCCCTTCGTCTCGTAGGGCGTGCATTCGTCGAACTGCATCACGATGTCGCTGTTCAGCACGCTCTGGATCTGCATGCTGATCTCGGGCGTCAGGAAGAGCTTGTCGCCGTTGACCGGCGACGCGAACTTGACGCCTTCTTCGCTGATCTTGCGCATCTCGCCGAGCGACCAGACCTGGAAGCCGCCGCTGTCGGTGAGCATCGGCCGGTCCCAGCCTTCGAAGCGATGCAGCCCGCCGAACTGCTTCAGCACCTCGAGCCCCGGGCGCAGCCACAGGTGGAAGGTGTTGCCGAGGATGATCTGCGCGCCCATGTCGATGAGCGATTGCGGTGCCACGCCTTTCACGGTGCCATAGGTGCCGACCGGCATGAAGACCGGCGTCTCGACCGAACCGTGGTTGAGCGTGAGACGGCCGCGCCGTGCGTGGCCTTCGGTCTGGAGGATCTCGAACTGGAGCATGCGGCGGATTGTCGCAGCGCCGCTTCAGTAGACGTCGCGGCGGTAGCGGCCTTCGGCCACCAGCGTGTCGAGCGCGTCGGCGCCGATCACCTCGCTCAGCACCGCTTCGACCTCGGGCGCCATGCCGACGCTGCTGCCGCAGACGTAGATCGCCGCGCCTTCGGCGAGCCAGGCACGCAGCGTCTCGGCGGCCGCATGCAGGCGGTGCTGGACGTAGACGCGGCGCGGCGGGTCGCGCGAGAAGGCGAGGTCGAGGCGTTCGAGCCGGCCGTCGGCCAGCCAGGCCTCGATCTCGTTGCGGTGGTAGTAGTCATGCGCCCGGTTGCGCTCGCCGAAGATCAGCCAGTTGCGATGCTGGCCGGCACGCACCCGGGCGCGCAGGTGCGCGCGCAGGCCGGCGAGGCCCGTGCCGTTGCCGATCAGCAGCAGCGGGCGCGCATCGGGCGGCGCGTGGAAACCGGCGTTGCTGCGGATGCGCAGCGCGAGTTCCTCGCCTTCGGCCAGTCGCTCGGTCAGCCAGCCCGAGCCGATGCCGAGGCTGCCGTCATCGCGCCGCGTCTGGCGCACCAGCAGGTGGATCGCGCCGTCCGGCGGGATGCTGGCGATCGAGTATTCGCGCACCGTGTCGCTGAAGCGAATCTCGGCGATGTCGCCGGCCTGCCAGACCGCGTCGGCGCCGTCGACCGCTTCGAGTTCGACGTGGAAACTCGCGAGCCCTGCACTGCCGGGGTTCAGGCAGCGCCGCGCTGCGAGGCGCCAGCGCGCGAAGCCGGGCTCATGCCAGGCCAGCGAATCGTTGGCCGCACCGCAGAGCGCGCGGACTCTCGACTGCCATTGGCCGAGCGCCACCGGATCGCCGCAATCGACATCGATCGGCGCGAACAGCGGCGCGGCACCACTGCGTTGCAACCAGTCGCCGACGCTGCGGCCGAAGCCGCAGAAGTGCTCGTAGCGGCGGTCGCCGAGCGCGAGCAGGCCATAGCGCAGATCGAGGGCCTGCGAGCCGGCCTGCATGCGGCGCACGAACGCGCGGGCATGGTCCGGCGGCTCGCCGCTGCCGGTGGTGGCGACGACGAACAAGGCGCGGCGCGACTGCCGCAGCAGCCGCGGCGTCAATTCGGCCAGATCCTTGACGAGCGCCGGCACGCCGCCGCTGCGCAGGGCAGCGGCGCTGCGCTGGGCCAGGTTTTCTGCGGTGCCGCTCTGGCTGGCGTAGGCGACGAGCATCGGCGGCTCGCCGTCCGCGGCGACGGCAGGCTCGGGCTGCTGCGCGGGCGCCGCGACGCGTCGCAGGCCCCAGGCGAATCCGGGCATCAACACTGCGGCGAGCGACATCAGCACCAGCCCGGGGAGGCCGAAGGCACTGCCGTCTTGCCAGGCCGACGCGTTGCCGCGCCAGCGCTGCAGCCAGGGCAGGTCGGCATGGTGCAGCAGCGTGACAGCCTCGCCGCGGCGCGGGTCGATCTCGACCCGGCCGAGCGCGCCGGGCACGGCGCCAGGTTCGCTGAAATCGAAGCGCAACGGCGCATCCGGCCGGAGCGGCAGGTGCAATGTCGCGCGCCCGTAGTTGCTGGCGACGGCATCCTCGAACTGCGACCACGCATCGTCGAGGCTGCTCGGGATCGCGTCGGGGCGGGATGCCGGGGCGACAAGCGCGGCGTGCCCGTCGAGTGCGGTTGCGACCACCGCGAGCTGCAACAACACCGCCGCCGTGACCAGCAGCAGGCCGCCGCGCCATGCCAAGCCACGTCCGTGCGCACGCCGCCAGGCCGTCGCGCAGACCACGGCCACCACGAGGCCGGCCACGGCAAGCGCCAATCGGCCCGGCAAAGATCCGGTCAAGCCCTGCTGCAACGATTGCAGGGCGCCGAAAAAACGACGCGGCGCAGATGGCGCCAGCGCCCGGCCGCTACGCGGATCGACATCGACAAGCTCGTTCCGCGACGGCGGCCCGGCCGCGGCCAGCTCGATCCGCACCGGATACGCCGGCGCTTGCCACACCGTCATCGACCGGACCGTGCGCCCTGGCCGCTCGGCCAGCACGCGCGCCAGCAATTCATGCGCCGCGAGCCTGCCGCCCTGCGCGGCCGAAGGCGCCGGCCAGCGCGGCAACGACTCTTCGACGCGCAGCAGCGCCGAGCTCAGCCAGGCCAGGCTCAGCAGCAATGCCGCCAGCCAACCCAGCCCGCTCCAGCGGCGCAGCGCGATGCCCGCCTCGGGCACTACAGCTCCGCCCACGCACGCAGCAGGTTGTGATAGTGGCCGCCGAGCGCGACCAGCTCTTCGCCATCGCCGTACTTCGCGCGCAGCTTCTGGATGTTGCTGTCGAGCTCGAACAGCATCGCGCGCTGCGCGGCGCTGCGCACCAGGCTCTGCGTCCAGAAGAAGGCGCTGACCCGCACGCCGCGTGTCACCGGCTCGACCCGGTGCAGGCTCGACGCCGGATAGAGGATCAGGTCGCCCGCCGGCAGCTTGACTTCATGCGTGCCGTAGGTATCGACGACCACCAGCTCGCCGCCGTCGTAGTCCTGCGGATCGCTGAGGAACAAGGTCGACGACAGATCGGTGCGCAGGCTGGCGTTGGTGCCGGGCACCGCGCGCACCGAGCCGTCGATGTGCAGGCCGTAGTGTTCGCCGCCTTCGTAGCGGTTGAACAGCGGCGGCACGCTGCGCAGCGGCAGCGCGGCCGAGACGTAGAGCGGATTCGCGGCCAACGCCTTCAGGATGATCTCGCCCAGTTCGCGGCCGACCGGCGACAGCTCCGGCAGCTGCCGGTTGCGCTTGACCTGCGCGCCTTGCGAGCCGACCGTGGCACGCCCGTCGATCCAGTCGGCCGCCTCCAGCACTTGCCTGAAATGCGCCAGCTGAGCCGGGCTCAGCACATCGGGCACATGCAACATCATGTCCAGGTCTCTCCGAAACGACGGCTCTGATTCAGAACGAGAGGTTCGCCGTGAGCAGCGCCGAGCGCGGCACGCCCGGGTAATAGCGTGAGCGGCCGTTGTTCACCGCGGCCAGGTAGTCCTTGTCGAACAGGTTGTGCACGTTGAGCTGCAGGTTCAGATTTTTTGTCACGTCGTAGCCGATCACCGCATCGGCGATCCAGTAGCTCGGGATGTCGGTGAGGCCGTAGGTGGCCGAGAGGTCGACGTTGCTCGTCGACGTCGCCGAATCCACGTAGCGCGCGCCGCCGCCCAGCGTGAAGCCGTAGGGCAGCTTGTAGGTCAGCCACGAGGTGAAGGTCAGCTTCGGCGACCACTGGATCAGGCCGCCCCGTTGCGCTGCCGTGCCGTTGATGATCTTCGGGTTCATCGACGCCAGGCCGGCGCTGATGTTCAAGTCGTCCGTCACCTGGCCGACCACGCTCAGCTCGACGCCTTCGACGCGACGCTTGCCGATCTGCGTGTAGACCGTGGTGTCGATCGGGTCCTGCACCAGCTCATTCTTGTTCTCGCTGCGGAAGATCGCGCCGGTGAAGGCCAGCTTGCCGCCCATGAAGTCCCATTTGGTGCCGATCTCGACGTTCGTGCCTTCCTGCGGATCGAGCGCGGGGTTGTTGATGTTGTTCGCCGCGGTGCCGAGCGTGAAGTTCGCGCCGCCCGGAGGCTGCTTGGAGTTCGCCGCCGAGATGTAGACGCTGCCGTTCGGCAAGGGCTTGTAGAGCGCACCGACCTTCCAGCTCAGCAGCGCACCCGAGACGTCCAACGAGCTCGGGATCAGGGTGCCGACCGGCAGCGTCGGGTTCGCCGCGGCGGTCGAGAGGGTCGCGCCGTTGAAGTCGGTCTTGTAGTTCTCCCAGCGCAGGCCGCCGGTGAGCTGCCATTGTTCGCCGAGCTTCAAGGTGTCGAAGGCGTAGATCGCGGCCGACAAGGTGCTGCCCTTGCTGAAGGCGCCGGTGCGGGCGACCGGCGCGAAGGCGTCGTTCGTGCTCGGGTGGTAGAGATTCGCCGGCTGCTGGCTGCCGACGATCGCGAACGTCGGCGTGGTCTGCTTTTCGTAGATGAACTCGATGCCGCTGGTCACCGAGTGCTTGACGAAGCCGCTGCCGAATTCGGCGGTGAGATTGGTCTGGTTCGTCAGGATCTCGTTTTCCTGGTCCTTGCCCTGGCGGCTGCGCGCCACCGTGTAGCTCGACGGGTCGCTCGGGACCGGGAGCGTCACCGCGTTGACACCCGTCAGCAGGCTCTCCTGGGTCGAACGGCCATAGCGCGAGGTGTTGCGCACGGTGAAGCCGGGCGCGAGGTCATGCTCGACGCGCGCGGTGAACATGTCGATCTTGATCTTTTCGCTGTCGTCGAGCGAGCCGTAGAAGTTCTTCGAATCGACCGCGCCGACCGAGACGCCCGCCGGCGGCGTGTTGCCGGGTGCCGTGGCCGAGGTGCGGGGCGTGAACCTGAAGCCGTCGAGGCCATAGGTCGACACGCCGCCGTCCGGCCGATTGTTCTGCTGCGAATGCAGCGCGTAGAGGTAGGCCCGAGTCGGCGTGCCGACCCCGAACGCGATCGACGGCGCAAAGCCGTAGCTCTTCTTCCTGATCTCGTCGCGGCCGGGCACGCCGTTGTCCTGCACCATCAGGTTCAGGCGCACCGCGCTGCCCGGAATGCCGAGGTCGAGCGGGCGGTTGAAGTCGGCCGTGGCGCGTGCGCGGCTGGACGTCCCGAAGATGATGCTGCCGTTGTTGAAGCTGTCGAGCACCGGCACCTTGCTCGACAGGTTGACGTAGCCGGACGCTGCGCCGCGGCCGTTGTCAGCACCCGATGGGCCTTTGACGACCTCGACCTGCTCGATGTTGAAGATGTCGCGCGAGATCGAGCCGAGATCGCGCACGCCGTCGACGAAGATGCTGCCCTGCGTGTCGAAGCCGCGCATGAAGATCGAATCGCCGCTCGCGGTATTGCCGTTCTCGCCCATCAGCATGGTCACGCCGGGGGTGTTGCGCAGCGCTTCGCTCAAGGTGGTCGCGCCCTGCTCGCGCAGCAGCTCCTTCTTGATCACGGTGATGGTCTGCGGCGTATCCACCAGCGGCTGCGTGAACTTCGGCGACGACATCACGTCGGCCTTGTAGACCGATTCTTCGGCCGCCTTCACGCGCACTTCCGGCATGTGCTGCGAGCCGGGGGCGCTGGCGGCCCCGGCCGGCGCAGGCGCCTGCTGTGCCTGGGCGGTGGTACCTGCCAGCGTGACGAGGGCCGCGACCGCCGTGCCGGTCAGGCCGAGCTGCGGGGCGTACGGGTGCTTGCGACTCTTGATGTGCGCCATTTCTCTGCTTTCCAAGTGGGTGTCGGGTTCGAGGCTGGCTGGTCTGCCGGCGCCGGGAAACGACACAGGGGAGCAGAGTGGCTTGCAGTCGCGAGTCGGATCAGCGCCGCGTTGACGCGGGCGATCGACCTGGCGAAGCTGAGATGATATTGATTCTCATTAACTATTGTCAACGAGTATGTCCGAATGTTGCGCGCCCTCCGGCTACTGGAAGACCTCGAAGGTCAGCGTGTAGCCGTAACTTTTCGGCGGCGGCGCGGCGCCGGCCGGGGTCGCGCTCGCCGCCGGGTAGCGGCTGGTCATCAGGTAGATGCCGGGCTTGTCGAATTTCAGCTGCGCGCGGCCTTGCGCATCGGTCGCGATCTTGGCGTAGACCTTCTTCTCGTCGTAGGCGTTGCCGCCATGGAAGACGGTGAACTTCTGTTCCTTCACCGGCTGGCCGTCGGCCAGGGCTTCGAAGGCAAAACCCTGGTCGATGAAGATTTCGTTCGGATGCGTCAGCGGCCGCACCTCGAAGCCCTGGCCGCTGATCGCCAGCGCCGCCTTGCTGGGCGCGCCCTTGGTGACGTAGGTTTCGAGACGCTGGAAGCTGCGGGTTTCCATCGTCTCGACGCCGGCAGGCACCGCTGCGGCATCGATGAAACGCGGCGGCCCGGCCGGGCGCTGCGGCGCGCTGGCCCCGCCCGGCGCCGGCGCAGCGGCCGGGGCCGATGCACCGCCGGCCGCCGGCGGCTGGCGCACCATCAGCCAGCGGCCGTCGAGCTTCACCAGCTTGGTGATGCGCGCGCCTTCGTCGCCGGTGGCGAGCTTGTAGGTGCCGGCATCGGGAATGTCGGCCTCGATCACCGTGAAGTCCTTCAGCACCGTCACGCTGTTCAGCTTGCTGCGGCTGCCGTTGGGCGCCACCGCGTAGAAATCGCCGCGCACCGGGCCTTCCGGAAGGAAGAAGAGGTCGTCGCTGATGCCCGCCTGCAGGCTCACGTGCGGCCGCGTGATCGAAAACGACACCGGCAGCAGATACGGCGTATGCGCCATGGCGGCCTGCGCGGCGAGGCACGAAGCCAGCACGATCGAGAGTTTGTAGTGGGCGCTCGCTTGTGCGGCCATGCAGATGCTCCGTGGATTCAAGGTCGAGTGGACCGAAGTCGGCGGGACGAAGCGCGGGACCGGGCGGTCCCCGTTTCATCGGGCGGGCCAATGTATTGCAAATGATTCTTGTTTGCAACAGAATGCCCGGCTGCGCCTCGGGAGGAACCCCGCAGCGCGATGACACGACCCTTTCCCCTGGAGATCCCGAGTGATGACGCGAGGCTCGACCCTGTTCCGCCGGAGTGCCGGCACCGCCCTTGTCGCCGCCGCGTGGGCCTTGTCACCCGCGGCCGCCGGCGCGGCTCCCGGCGAGCTGCCCGGCGCGAGCGCGAGCCCGGCCGCCTCGGCTTATCGTTTTCACGAGGATCACGTGCTCGGCACCTCGCTCGACGCCACCGTGATGGCTGCCGACACCGCACAGGCGCGGCGTGCGCTCGAAGCCGCGCGCAGCGAAATCCGCCGCCTCGACGCCGTGCTCAGCGGCCATCGTGCCGACAGCGAATTGAGCGCGCTGAATGCCAATCCCGCCGACGAAGTGGCCGTGTCGCACGACCTGTTCGCGGTGCTCGCGTCGGCAGAGCAGTGGCGCGCCCGCACCGATGGCGCTTTCAGCGGCCGCCTCGGCGGCGTGCTGGCGCTGTGGCAAGGGGCCGCGCGCGACGGCCGCAGCCCGGCGCCGCAACAGCTCGCCGAGGCCGCCGCAGCGGCAGACGGCGCGGCCGTGCGCCTGGACATGGACGGCCAGCGCATCCAGCGCCCGGCCGGCCTCGTCTTTGCGCTGGATGCCATCGCCAAGGGCTACATCGTCGATGCCGCGGTCGACGCCGCGCGCCGGGCGGAGCCCGGCATTCGCGGGCTGATGCTCGACATCGGCGGCGACGTGCGCTGCTGGGGCGAAGCGCCGCGCGCAGACGGCTGGCAGATCGGCGTGGCCGATGCCGCGCAGCCCGCCGACAACGCCGCCCCCGCGGCCCGGCTCGCGCTGCAGGAGCGATCCATCGCCAGCAGCGGCCGCGGCGCGCGCGACCTGCGCATCGGCGGCGAAGCCTTCGCCCACATCGTCGCGCCGCAGGACGGCCGGCCGATGCAGCGCAGCGCCAGCGCGACCGTGATCGCCGAACGCACCGCCGATGCCGACGCCCTCGCCACCGCGTTCAGCGTGATGCCGCCTGAAGCCAGCCTGGCGCTGGCCGACACGCTGCCGGGCGTGGCCGTGCTGCTGCAGACCGCCGACGGCAGGACGTTCGCGTCGCGCCGCTGGCGTGCCGGCACGGCGACCGCCTCCGTGAGTGCCCGCCAGGACGTGCCGCGCCTCTGGCAAACCGCCGCCTCGGCGACGGCAGCCGCGCCCTGGCCGAAGGACTACCTCGCGACGATCGCCTACGAAGTGCCGAAGATCGACGCCGAGTCCTACCGCGCGCCCTACGTGACGATCTGGATCACCGACGAGAACAAGCAGCTGGTGCGCACCCTGCTCGTGCTCGGCGAGAAGCCGAAGTGGATCGATTCGAACTACGTCTGGTGGCGCCGTTATGGCCGCAAGATGACCGGCCTCGACACGATCGCGAAGCCGACACGCCAGCCCGGCCGCTACACCTTGAGCTGGGACGGCCTCAACGACGACGGCCAGCCCGCCGGCCAAGGCAAGTACCTGGTGCACGTCGAAGCCTCGCGCGAGCACGGCAGCCACACCTACCAGTCCTTCGATCTCGAACTCGGCGCCGCCGCGCTCGAGAAAAGCCTGCCGGCGAAGGAAGAGATGGGCGCGCTGCGCCTGGTCTACGGCAAGGGCAGCTGAGTGCGAGGAACCCGCCGTTGAGCGCCAGCCCGCCATCGATCGCACGGCAGCAGCCCGCGCGTGCCGCGCGCCGCAGCCTGCGCGAGACCCGGCTGGACCGCGGCTGGCTCTATCGCCAGAGCCGCATGCTGCACGCCTACCTGTCGGCGTTCGCGTTCATCACCCTGATGTTCTTCTCGGTCACCGGGCTGCTGCTGAACCACGCGGAGTGGTTCGAAGGCACGAAGGACGCAGGCCGCGACAGCCGCATCACGCTGAGCGCGGAAACGCTGGCCGCCGCCCGCAAGAGCAGCGAGCCGGGCCGCGTGCTGGCCGCCGCCGTCGCCGAACAAGTCGCGCTGCGCGGCGGCTACAAGAGCGCCGAGGTGCTCGACGATGAAGCGCAGATTCGCCTCGACGGCGTCAGCGGCCGCAGCGACCTGGTGATCGACCTGAAGACCGGCACGGCCGAGATCAGCGTCAAGCGCGCCAGCGTCGTCTCGCTGATCGGCGACCTGCACCGCGGCAAGAACAGCGGCGCCGCCTGGGCCTGGCTGATCGACATCAGCGCGGTGCTGGTGCTGGCGCTGTCGCTGTTCGGCTACCTGCTCTTCTTCAGCATGAAGTTTCGCCTCGGCACCAGCCTGAAGCTCACCGCCGCCAGCCTGCTGGCGATGCTGGCGGTCTTCTGGCTGTGCGTGCCCTGAGGCCCGATCCCATCGAACACTAGCGATACCGATGTCCGCGACGATGACTCCCCCGCCCGACCCGCTGGCCAGCATCCTGCAAGAGGTGCCGCCAGCACCCTGGCGCCACGCGCCGATGATCGCCGCGGTGCTGGCCGCGCACGTCGGCGCCGGCTGGGCGCTGATGCAGGTCGACTCGGTGCGCCAGGCGATGCATGAAGTCGCGCCGCTGATGATCGACATGATCGCCCCGCCGCCGCCCAAGCCGCTGCCGCCACCTCCGCCGCCACCCGCACCGCCGAAGCGCGCCGCGCCGCCGAAGCCCGCGCCGATCATCGCGGCGCCGCCGGCGCCATCGCCCGCACCGGCAGTGTTCGAAACCCCGCCCCCGCCGGTCGAGCCGCCGGCGCCGATCGTGGCGGTCAACCAGCCGGCCGAAGCGCCGCCCCCGGCACCGCCCGCGCCGGCGCCACAGCCCAAGACCGTGCCCGCTTCGGCCGTGCAATACCTGGTGCCGCCGGCGCCGGTCTACCCGCGCCTGTCGCTGCGCAACCGCGAATCGGGCCGTGTGCTGCTGCGCCTGCTGATCGACGAGCAAGGCGTGCCGCGGCAGATGAGCATCGAGGAGTCTTCCAGCTACCCGCGCCTCGACGAGAGCGCGATGGCCGCCGCCAAATCCGCCCGCTTCAGGCCCTACACGGAGAACGGCGCCGCGCAGCCGGTGTGGGTGCTGATTCCCATCGTCTTTGATCTGGAGAAATGACCTTGAACGACACCCTCAACGCGGCCTCGGCCGCTGCCGCGCCGGCCACCCTCGGCTTCGGTCACTTCCTTGGCCAGGCCGATGCGGTCGGCAAGTTCCTGCTCGGCGCGCTGCTGCTGATGTCGGTGATCTCATGGGTGCTGATCCTGTCGAAAGGCATCTCGGCCTTCCTGCGGCGCTCGCGCAGCGAGACGTTCCTGCAGCTCTTCTGGAACGCCAGCTCGCTCGAAGCAGTGCAGCACGAGATCACCACGCATGGCGTGCGCGACCCGTTTGCCCACCTCACCGCGCATTCGCTGCACGCGCAGGCGCATCACGCACGCTACGGCGCGTCGAAGCTGGAAGAGGCCGGCAGCGCGCAGGACTTCCTGACGCGCACGATCAAGAAGGTGCTCGACGAAGAAACGATGAAGCTGGAGAACGGCCTGACGGTGCTCGCGACGGTCGGCGCCACCGCGCCGTTCGTCGGCTTGTTCGGCACCGTGTGGGGTGTCTACCACGCGCTGGTCGCGATCGGCATGAGCGGCTCCGGCACGCTGGACAAGGTCGCCGGCCCGGTCGGCGAGGCGCTGATCATGACCGGCCTCGGCCTCGCGGTCGCGTTGCCCGCGGTGATGGGCTACAACTGGCTGACACGCAGCAACCGCGTGCTGACCGCCAAGCTCGATGCCTTCGCGTTCGAGCTGTCGACCTTCCTGTCGACCGGCCAGACCTTGCGCTCCGGCACGCAGGCGCCGGCCGCCGCGCCGGTGCGCAACCTGAACGTTGCCGCAGCCCACCGCTGAGGAGCCGCACCATGGCCTTCGCCAGTTTCGATTCGAACCGCTCCGCCGCGCCGATGAACGAGATCAACATGGTCCCGCTGATCGACGTGATGCTGGTGCTGCTGGTCATCTTCATCGTCACCGCGCCGCTGCTGACGCAGGCGGTCAAGCTCGACCTGCCGAAGGTGAATTCGCAGCCGAACATCCTGAATCCCGAGAAGATCGAGTTCGCGATCGATGCCGCCGGGCTGCTCTATTGGAACGGCGAACCGGTCGGCCGCGCCGAGGCGGCGAAGCGCTTCCTCGCCGAAGGCAAGAAGGAGCCGCTGCCGGAAGTGCATCTGCGCGCGGACCAGAACGTCGCCTACCACTTCGTCGCCGAGACCCTGGCCGATGCCTCGAAGGCCGGCCTGAGCAAGATCGGCTTCGTCAGCGATCCGGAACAGCGGTAGTCATTCCGGAGCTTGTCTAGACAAGAGCATCGCATCGCCGTAGCTGAAGAAGCGGTAGCGCCCGGCGATCGCATGCCGGTACAGCGCCTGCATGCGCGCATGGCCGGCGAACGCGCTGACGAGCATCAGCAAGGTGCTCTTCGGCAGATGGAAGTTGGTCACCAGCAGGTCGATCACCTTGAACTCGAATCCGGGCGTGATGAAGATATCGGTCTCGCGCGCGCCGGCTTGCAGGCTGCCGCCCAGCGCGGCTGATTCGAGCGCGCGCAAGGTCGTCGTGCCGATCGCGACGATGCGGCCGCCGGCCGCCCGCGTGCGCGCGATCGCGGCCACCGTCGCGGCGCTGACGTCGAACCATTCGCTGTGCATCTTGTGCTCTTCGAGCCGCTCGCTGCGCACCGGCTGGAAGGTGCCGGCACCGACGTGCAAGGTCACGCTCGCCCGTTGCACGCCGCGCGCGTCGAGCGCGGCCAGAACGGCTTGATCGACATGCAGCGCCGCGGTCGGCGCGGCCACTGCGCCGGGCCGCGCGGCGAACACCGTCTGGTAGCGGCTTTCGTCATCGGCGCTGTCGGCATGCGTGATGTATGGCGGCAGCGGCACATGGCCATGGGCCTCGAGCAGCAGCAGCGGATCGTCCGGGAAGCGCAGCCGGAACAGTCCGCCTTCCGGCCCGGCACGCCCGATCACCTCGGCATCGAAGGCGTCGGCGAAGCGCACGCTGCTGCCGGCTTTGGGCGACTTGCTCGCGCGCAGATGGGCCAGTACCTCGCGGCCCGGCAGCACGCGCTCGATCAGCGCCTCGACCTGGCCGCCGCTGGCCTTGACGCCGAAGAGCCGCGCCTTGATCACCCGCGTATCGTTGAAGACCAGCAGATCGCCAGGCTGCAGCAGCCCGGGCAGCTCGCGGAACACACGGTCCACCGGAGGCAGGCTGCGGCCGTCGAGCAGGCGCGACGCGCTGCGCTCGGCGGCCGGATGCTGCGCGATCAGCTCCGGCGGCAGATCGAAATCGAAATCGGAGAGGGTGTAGCTCACGGCCTGTCCTCACGGCCCAGCATCAGCACGCTGCGATTGCGGTCCTCGACGATCCACAAGCGGCCTTGCCCGTCGACCGTGAGGCCGGCCGGCGTGCCCATCGGGCGCACACCCGGCTTGGCCGACCAGTCGCCGATCAGGTCGCGCGGCGCGCTCGCATGGCCCTTGGCGTCGACCGTGAAGCTGACGATCCGGCGGCCGACCGGCCGATAGCCATGCCATGCGGCCAGCACCTGACCCTTGAGCGGGCCATTGCTCGGCGCGAGCATCGCGAGCGGCGCCGCATGCGCCGGCCACAGCGCCATCGGCGGCTGGCTGGTCTTGCAATCGAAACGGCCTTCGTAGCCGCGTGCGGCGACACCCTGGCCGATGCAGTACGGCCAGCCGTAGTGCCGGCCCTCGCGCACCAGGTTCAGCTTCTCCGGCGGCAGGTGCGCGTCGCTGTAGTCGATCGCGTTCTCCGCTTCCAGCAGCCCGACACCGGGCAGCCAGGCCAGCGCCAGCGAATTGCGCAAGCCGCTTGCGAAGGGCTTCACCACCGCCGCGCCGCTACCCAGCGTGACCTGGTAGATCGCAGCCCGCGGCGCCGCACCTTGCAGCTCCGGGCAGGGCGCCGGCTGGGCTTGTGTGTCGTTGCGGCAGGCATCGCTGAACGAACCGACGTTGACATAGAGCATGCCGTCGTCGCCGAAGGCCATCTCCTTCAGCGGATGCGCGCCGTCGTCGGGCAGCTTGTCGAGCACCACCTCCCGCTGCAGCGCGGTGGAGACCGGCGTGCGCCAGATCGCGCCGGCCTCGCCGACGTAGACCTTGCCGTCGGGCCCGCGCACCAGGCCATGCGGCCTGTCCAGGCCGTCGGCCAGCACCTTGATCGCCGGGCGCGCACCGGGCTCGGCCGGCAGGCTCATCTCCAGCAAGCGGCCGCGCTTGGGCTCCCAGCTGCCCATGTCGACGATCCAGAAACGACCGGGCGCCACTTCGAGCAGGCGGCGCGGGAAGCGCAGCCCATCGGCCTGGCTCGCGACCAGCGCGACGCAAGTGCCCGGCGGGCTATTCAGCACGAGGCGCGGCCAGCCCTCGCAACGGCCCTGCGGCACATACGCGGCGGCGCTCGCGGCCAGCGGCGAGAGCAGGATGAGGCTCGACAGGACAAGACGGCGCATGAACGGACCGAAGGTGGCAGAAGGCAGAATCATTTCATGCCCGAGCCCCCGTTCACCGCCGAGCGTCTGCCGGACATGCCGCGCGAGGCCGCAGCACCCGCCGCGCCGAAGCGCTCCGGGCCGCAGCTGGCGATGGACAAGCTCGGCCTGCGGCGCGACATCGACCTCGCCTTGCACCTGCCGCTGCGCTACGAAGACGAAACCCGCATCACGCCGATCGCCGCGGCGCGCGACGGGCAGACGGTGCAGGTCGAGGGCGAGGTGACCGAGAGCCGGGTCGAGCTGCGCGGCCGGCGCCAGCTGCTGGTGCAGATCGACGACGGCAGCGACAGCCTCACGCTGCGCTTCCTCAACTTCTATCCCTCGCACCAGAAGACCCTGAGCACCGGCAGTCGGCTGCGGGTGCGCGGCGAAGTGCGTGGCGGCTTCATCGGCCGCGAGATGGTGCACCCGAGCTTCAAGGCGGTCGACGAGAACACCCCGCTCGCGACCTCGCTGACACCGGTCTACCCGACCAGCGCGCAGCTGCCCCAGGCCTATCTGCGCAAGGCCGTGGCTTCCGGCCTGATGCGTGCCGATCTCGACGAGCTGCTGCCCGCCGACGCGCTGCCGCCCGGCCTGCTGCCTTTGCGCGCGGCGCTTCGATTCCTGCACCAGCCGCCGCCCGAGGTCAGCCTCGCCGAGCTCGAAGACCACAGCCACCCCGCCTGGCAGCGCCTGAAGTACGAAGAGCTGCTGGCCCAGCAGCTCTCGCAGCTGCAGGCCCAGCGCGCCCGCGCGGCCTTGCAGGCGCCGCCGTTGAAAAGCCGGCGCGACGGACTGCCCGATCGCCTGCTCACGGTGCTGCCGTTCAGCCTGACGGGCGCCCAGCAGCGTGTCGCCGAAGAGATCGCGACCGACCTGGCCCAAGCTTCGCCGATGCACCGCTTGCTGCAAGGAGACGTCGGCTCCGGCAAGACCGTCGTCGCGGCGCTGGCCGCGGCGGTTGCGATCGACAGCGGCTGGCAATGCGCACTGATGGCGCCGACCGAGATCCTTGCCGAGCAGCACTTCGCCAAGCTCGTGCACTGGCTGGAGCCCCTCGGTGTGACCACCGCGTGGCTCACCGGCAGCCGCAAGGGCAAGGCGCGGCAAGCGATGCTGGCACAGGTGGCCGACGGCTCGGCGGCGCTTGTGATCGGCACGCATGCCGTCATCCAGCACGACGTGGAGTTCGCGCGGCTCGGGCTTGCGATCGTCGACGAACAGCATCGCTTCGGCGTCGCGCAGCGCCTCGCGCTGCGCGCGAAGCTGCGCGACCAGGCGCTCGAGCCGCACCTGCTGATGATGAGTGCGACGCCGATCCCGCGCACCCTCGCGATGGCCTACTTCGCCGACCTCGCGGTGAGCACGATCGACGAGCTGCCGCCCGGCCGCAAGCCGATCGTCACCAAGCTCTTCTCCGACAACCGCCGCGAGCAGGTGATCGCGCGCATCCACGACGAAGTGGCGCGCGGCCGGCAGGTCTACTGGGTCTGTCCCTTGATCGAAGAATCGGAAGCGATCGACCTGCGCAATGCGACCGAAACGCACGCACAGCTCAGCGAAGCGCTGCCCGGAACGATGGTCGGCCTGCTGCACGGGCGCATGCCACCGAAGGAGAAAGCTGCCGTGATGTCGCTCTTCAGCGGCGGCCAGATGGCGGTGCTGGTGAGCACGACGGTGATCGAGGTCGGCGTGGACGTGCCGAACGCCAGCCTGATGGTGGTCGAACACGCCGAGCGATTCGGCCTGTCGCAGCTGCACCAGCTGCGCGGGCGCGTCGGCCGCGGCGCGCTGGCGAGCGTCTGCGTGCTGCTCTACACCCCGCCGCTGTCGCAGACCGGCAAGGAGCGACTGCGTGCGATGGCCGAAACCACCGACGGCTTCGAGATCGCGCGCCGTGATCTTGAGATCCGCGGCCCGGGCGAGTTCATGGGCGCACGCCAGAGCGGCGCGGCGCTGCTGCGCTTTGCCGA
>Ga0105237_10001397_pt1 | contig 31884 bp, 21 predicted proteins | sample KBSC24metaG_FD_81520 | JGI IMG/M metagenome (GOLD analysis project Ga0105237, IMG submission 81520) | Corn rhizosphere microbial communities from Kellogg Biological Station, Michigan, USA - KBS C2-4 metaG | ecosystem: Host-associated > Plants > Roots > Rhizosphere > Soil | place: Michigan, USA... | reverse complement strand
CAGGTCGCCGCCTAATTTCTTTAAGCTTTCGCGAAGGTCGACAACAGACTCCAGTAAAAAACGCGCCCGCAGGCTGCCGGTTTTTAATACGCCGGATGAAGTGATTTTGAAGTAAAAAGGGTCGAAACAATACACTGGGAGGATTTTATCCGCTTTGCGTGTGGCTTCAAACAATATTTCGTTATCGTGAACACGCAGATCGTTCCTGAACCAAACCAATATTGTTTTTTCGCTCATTTTTAGTACTCCCCCGTCGGCCGCTAAGATTAGTTAATCCACAAATTTGCGAATATTTAAGCTTAACACCTAATTGCACGGAAATATTTGACATGAAGCTAACATTTTTAAGTGTCAATAATACAATATTACTACTTTAAAACATCCACATCAAAAGGGCGTTTAATTATAGATACGCATGACATTTTATCAAACGATAAGTCATAATTTTATACCATAAATCACTTACTATGGCTACTGTTGAAAGCATTCAGAAAGCATATATCGACTATGTACTAACCGAAGGTGAAGAGCCGAAATCGGTTTACATTTTTGCGAAGAAGCACAAAATGACCGAGGCTGAATTTTACAAGCATTTCGGCTCATTCCAGGCGTTGGAACAAAATATCTGGGCAGATGTCGCCCAAAAAACACTGGCTGAAATAAAAGGGCAGGAAGTTTGGGCTCAATATTCAGCCCGCGAAAAAGCATTGAGTTATTTTTACGCTTTTTTTGAGTTGCTTAAGCAACAACGCAGCTTCGCGGTTTACAGTTTGAAAAAGCAGCCCCGCGGTATTACAACTCCGGCTATTTTTAATGAACTGCATGATGTATTTGAAAATTTCTGTACCGAAATATTAAACGAAGGACTGGAATCTGGTGAGCTTTCAGATCGTAAATTCTTCAGTAAACGCTATAAAGACGCGCTTTGGGTACAATTTGGATTTGTACTTCATTTCTGGATCGGCGATAACTCGGCAGGGTTTGAAAAGACCGACGAGGCTATCGAAAAAGGCGTGAATGTTACATTCGACCTGTTCCAGCGCTCGCCTATTGATAACCTGTTTGAATATGGCAAGTTTTTAGCCAAAAACGGCGGCTTTAAAGAAAAGATGGGCTTTGGCGTCTAGCCTCACCCCCACTCTCTCCAAAGGAGAGGGAGTTGAAAATCCAAAAGGTAAAGTCCTCTCCCCTGGAGAGGATTTAGGAGAGGCCTTTGCAGCAATCTTCGATATGGATGGCACGCTGATCGATAATACTCCTTATCATTTTAAATCCTGGCAGGCGCTTTTTAAAAAGTATGGCAAGGGCGAGTTAAGTAAGCAAACTTATTATACTGAAATAAGCGGCGTGCCGATCATGGAAACGCTAAAAGGGCTTTTTCCGGATCGGGATGAAGTTGGCTTAAAGGAATTGTTGAAAGAGAAAGAAGAGTTTTACAGAGAGCTATATGCCCCCTACCTGGCCCCCATTAACGGGCTGGAAAACTTTTTGACTGATCTAAAATCAAGCGGTGTAAAAATGGCCATGGCCACTTCGGCAACGGTGGAGGATATTGATTTTATCCTTCATAAAATACCCATCCGGGATGATTTTGATGAAATCGTGAATAACTCCATGGTAAGCAAGCCAAAGCCAAACCCGGATATATTTTTGAAAGCGGCCGAAAAATTAAACATCCAACCAAGCAAATGTATCGTATTTGAGGATTCATTAGCCGGCATAAAAGCAGCCAACAGCGCAGGCATGAAAGTTGTAGCGATAACAACAGCGCATAAAGCCGAAGATCTGCACCCTGTAGATTTGGTGATAGATGATTATACAGAACTAACTCCGCAAATACTGGCGGACCTATTTGAGAATGATGAAGATGAGCGGGAATCAGCCTAAAGAACAAAACAGCATACCAACCAGCAAAGTAGAGCGCTCGGCCAAGTTTGTGAAAACAGGCTTTAAGATCGGCGGAAACTATATTAAGCATTATTCCAAAAAACTGTTCAACCCGGATATGGATAAATCTGAGCTGAACGAGGATAATGCATCGGATATTTATGAATCGCTAAGCGAATTAAAGGGCAGCGCGCTTAAAGTGGCGCAGATGCTGAGCATGGATAAAAACCTGCTGCCGCAGGCTTACACGGATAAATTTTCACAATCGCAGTACAACGCGCCGCCGCTTTCCGGGCCGCTGATCGTACAGACTTTTAGGAAATATTTTGGCAAAACCCCGGATAAGATATACGACAAATTTAATGTGCATTCTTCTAATGCCGCATCTATAGGCCAGGTTCACCAGGCTGAATTGGATGGAAAAAAACTGGCGGTGAAGATCCAGTATCCCGGTGTGGGCGATTCCATTTCGTCGGACCTGAAACTTGTAAAGCCATTCGCTTTCCGCATGCTTGGGATGAGCGAAAAAGAACTGGATGTTTACATGAACGAGGTGGAAGAACGCCTGCTGGAAGAAACCGATTACGAACTGGAAGTGCGCCGCTCCATTGAATTTTCAACCGCTTGCTCAATGCTGGATAATGTGGTATTCCCGAAGTATTACCCTGAACTATCCAGCAAGCGCATCATTACCATGGACTGGCTGGAAGGCAAGCATTTGAAAGAGTTTTTGCAGACCAACCCTTCGCAGCAATTGCGCAACCAGATCGGCCAGGCACTTTGGGATTTTTACAACTTTCAGCAGCATGAGCTAAGGGCCGTGCATGCGGATCCTCATCCGGGCAACTTTATGATCACACCGGAAGGGAAGCTGGGCATCATCGATTTCGGCTGTATCAAGGAGATGCCGGAAGATTTTTATTACCCATTCTTTTCCCTCACCTCGACGGGGCTGATGGAAAACAGGGAAGAAACCATCAAGGCCTTTCGTCAACTGGATATGATCCATCCTAAAGATACCCCGGCGCAGATCGAGTTTTATTATAAAATGTACAGGCAGATGATCGGCCTGTTCGCCAAGCCATATATTACCGATCATTTTGATTTTGGGCAGACAGCCTTCTTTGAGGAACTCTATGGCTTTGGCGAGAAGGTGTCCAAAATGCCCGAATTTAAACAGGCACGCGGGGTGAAACATTTTATTTATGTGAACCGGACGAATTTCGGCTTATACAATATCTTACATGAGTTGAAGGCCGAGGTGAAGACGGATACGTTTAAGCCGCACGTGGTGCTGGAATGCTGAAATGTAATTCCGCTGATTTAAAACACCTTACCCCATTGCTTGTTGCTTTCATATGAAAATATTACTGGCAGGCGCAAATGGTTACATCGGCACAAGACTAATCCCGGTTTTATTAGAGAAGGGGCATGATGTGGTTTGCCTGGTTCGGGATAAAAGGCGCTTTCATGAAAACAGTGACTACAGCACTCATGTAACTTTACTAACCGGTGACCTGCTGGAACCGAAAAGTATAGAAGATTTCCCTAAAGACATTGACGCCGCTTATTACCTGGTACATTCCATGACCGGGAATAAGGCCTTTGCTGAACTGGAAGAAAGTTCCGCGGCGAATTTTGTAAAGGTGCTTGATGAAACCCATTGCAAGCAGGTGATTTTTTTGAGCGGCATTACCAACGATGATGACCTTTCTGAACACCTTAAATCCCGCAGGCATGTGGAAGACGTGCTCAGAGAAAGCAAATCAGCGGTGACGGTATTAAGAGCGTCTATTATTATCGGCTCGGGAAGCGCGTCATTTGAGATCATCAGGGATCTGACCGAAAAATTACCGCTGATGACTGTTCCCCGCTGGGTGAATACTAAATGTCAGCCCATCGGGATACGGGACGTACTGGCCTATTTGGAAGGCGTCCTGCTAAATAAAAAAGCTTTTAACGGCACATTCGATATCGGAGGGCCCGATATCCTGACTTTTAAGGAGATGATGCTAGGTTATGCTAAAGTACGTAAGCTAAAACGTTATATTATTACTATACCATTCCTGTCGCCTAAGATATCGTCATACTGGCTCTATTTTGTTACTTCCATCAGTTATTCACTCGCACAAAGTCTTGTGGATAGTATGAAGAACGAAACGATAGTAAAAGATAAATCCATTGATAAGGTTTTCCATCATAAATGCCTCACTTACCATGAAGCGTTAGACTTGGCGTTTAAGAAGATCGAACAAAATTCAATTGCCTCCAGTTGGAAGGACGCACTTAACCGCGGCTATCTTAAACCAGGCTTTATGGATCAGTTTAAGGTCCCGCAAAACGGCACATTAGAGTATAAAGTAAAAACGCCTTTTAAACGTGATACCAACGAGGTGTTGAATAACCTTTGGGCCATAGGCGGAAAACGGGGTTGGTATTACTGGAACTGGATATGGAACCTGCGCGGCTTTTTGGATAAGGTGGTTGGCGGTGTGGGGTCAAGGCGCGGGCGTACCAGCAATATTAATATTTCTCCCGGCGATGCTATTGATTTCTGGCGTGTACTGCTTGCGGACAAGGTCAACAAACGGCTATTACTGTACGCCGAAATGAAATTGCCCGGCGAGGCCTGGCTGGAGTTTAAGATCGTAGAGCGCAAAGGTGAAAAGTTTCTGAGCCAGGTGGCTACATTCAGGCCAACAGGTTTATGGGGCAGGCTATATTGGGCTGCGATGTTCCCTTTTCATATTTTTATTTTCAAAGGGATGGCGGAACAGATAACGCAGTTTAAGGAACTGGTATAAATTAGATTTGAGGAGTTTTGAAAGTTGTCAAATCTTTACCATCTTACGCTCACAAATACAATAACATGTTCCTGAAAAACACCTTCGTACACCACGTACATTTCTGGCTTAAAAACAAAGAAGATAAAGCTAAACTTATTGAAGGCTTGAAAACACTTGAGCCCATTACCCATATCCGCGATATGCATATCGGCGTGCCTGCGGATACTAACCGCGATGTGATCGACCGTTCGTATGATGTTTCGTTACTCCTGCTGTTTGATGATATCGTGGCCGAGGAAGCTTACCAGTTTGACCCTACGCATGTGATATTTGCCGAGCAGTATGCCAAGCCATTATGTTCCAAAGTAGTTGTGGTGGATAGTGTGAATATATAAGGTTTCCCGATTAGTGACTTTTAGGTCATTGTGAAAGATGCGGACTAATCTTATATTAGCCTGATCTTTATCTTAATCACGATGTTTAAACCTATACCCGCACTGACCTTATTCGCTTTTTCTCTATTTTTCGCTACAAAAGCCCAGGCACAAACTGACAGTACATATTACGATCTTGGCCATCTGCTTATAAAAAAGGATTTCACACAAAGCATTACCATCAAGGGCAGCGACCTGGAGAAAATGCCGTTCTCCAACCTGTCCGAAGCAGTGAACGTATGGTTTTATGGCACTTACAGCACTTCGTCAACCCTGGTGTATGTGATTGACGGCAATATGGTGAACGATGTAAATGCTTACAATATCCATGATATCGATGAGATCACCCTAGTGCAAAACGCCGTCGTGCAACTAAATGGAGCCAGCGGCCCGCAGCAGTTGGTACTGATAAAGACCAAAAGGAACAAGCCAGGCAAAGAGGGTATCGAAGCTGCCGGGCAAACCAGCCTGGTTAATACACGCAATTTAAGCGGCCAGTCCGGCACCAAAAGTGAAACCGAGCTATACCACGACTATTATGTATCAGCCTATAAAAATTTTGCTAAAAGCCAGTTTGGTGTATCCGTTGACTATTTGAGAGACGTGGCGCCTGCGATTACAGGCCCTTCATTTAAGGTGAATGACCCCATGCATTACGACCGCTTCCGGTTTAATGGTTATGCCAACGCAGAGGTATGGAAGGGTTCGACTTTAAACTTTGACGCCTCCTATACACCGCAGCGTACCAAATCGGATATTACGCTCATCTCGAATAACCCTGATCTATCTGCTACCAATGAGCGGCAATATTACGTCATTGAGCATTTGGTTAATCTCGACCTCAGCCTGAAAAGCCATCTCACCGGGGGGCTTAATAATATACTTTCAGCAGGTTACGATCATTTTAGCTACCAGGAGCATGATAGTTTTTTTATCAACGAATTAACCAGTCCGCCGCAAACTAATACCTCGCTTATTTTCGCTTTTAACAGGACCAGCAACCTGGAGCTGAGGGATAATTTATATTATGAAAAAAAGGTCGGCGATTTTGTATTTGAGCCTTCATTAAATTTTACTTACCGCTTCGTGCGCGATTCCGTTACATTAAATAGTGTTTCCATTAACAATGGCAACGACCCAACGGGGGGATTTAGCCAAAACTCTACCAGTTACTATAAAACCAAAACCTACTTTTTAACGCCGTCATTAAACATATCCTACAAAAACTTTTTCAACATCCAGGGCGGCTTCCTTTATAACTTAACCAGCTTGCATGCATCCGATACGCAGGCTGCTCCCCCGAAACTGCTTCCATTTGTGACCACTACGTTTGATATCGCCCACCTGGTGGATAATAAAACTTCACTTAGTATAAAACTACATGGATCATACGCTGAATCGTACCCACTTGGTGACGGCACTGCGACACTTACTGAATTGAACAACTTGCTTTCGACTACGATTGTTAACAATACGCCTACTACAGGAACAATTACCACCGTAGGCACGCCGGTAGCGTTTGGTAATCTTTACAATTATTATAAAACATTAACATTGGGCGCCGAGATCGATCCATTTAAAGGAAAGCTCACCCTCAATTACCTTTTTGAAAAGCGCAATTTTGTAACCACGATCACTGAAATTGTAGACAACGGTTCATTACCGCAATATTTTAACATAGGCGTTAACGAAATTTATTACCTGCACAATATTAACATCAATTATAAGGTGATCAGCAGTCGATCATTTAAATGGCAGACCGGCCTTAACGCCACGATGATCAAAACTGAGTTGCCCCAGGTTTCAGCTACTTTTGGTACTGGCGAGTGGACCGGTGGTTTTGTAAACCGCTTTGAGTTTCAAAATGTATTTGCCGGAGCGAACCTGCTTTATTTGCTAAAAGAACCTCACTTCGATATGCCTACCTTTAGTACAGTAAAAACCAACTCTTTCTCGCTTCAGAATATTTATGCCGGGGTGCGTATCAAAACTGCATCATTAAGGAACCTGGAAATTTTCGCGAACGGGCGCAATGTCTTTCAAAATAAAGCTTCGGATATTACCGACAACCGCAAATTTTATGGTTTAGGATTTAAACTTGGTTTGTAGAAAACACCTTTAGCTTTTTATTGTTGAGGTTAACATGAAAGTATTGCTCGCGGGTGCAAACAGTTATATTGGTGCACGCCTTATCCCGGTTTTACTCGATAAAGGGCATGAGGTTGTTTGCCTTGTAAGGGATAAAAACCATTTCTGTAAGCAAAACCCTTTTGCACACAAAGTAACTTTAATAGGCGGTGACCTGCTGCGGGCAAAAAGTATAGAACGTTTCCCCGGGGGTATTGATGCCGCCTTTTATTTGGTAAGCACGTTCAGCCAAACATCAGGATTTGCAGCGCTGGATGCGTTATCAACGCAAAATTTTGCTGAAATGCTGAACGAAGTAAGCTGTCGGCAGGTAATTACTTTGGGCGATATTAACAGCGACGTTACTGCGAGCGGCCAATCGCGTATGAATGTGGAGGATATACTGGCGGACGGAAGAGCGGCACTCACAGTTTTAAACACCGCTATGATCATTGGTGAAGGCAGCACCTCGCTAAAAATGTTTGATATCCTGACTTCCAAAACGCCTGTGGTACTGGCGCAGAACTGGGCAAAAGTGCGCGTGCAACCTATCGCAACGACAGATGTGCTTACCTACCTGGAGGGCTGTTTAATGAATAGGAACACCTATAACCAAAAATTCGATATCGGCGGCCCCGAAGTATTGTTATTCAGGCAGATGCTGCTGGTGTACCTGGCCATTTACAAAGACTTTAAACCCAGTATCGTCACTTTACCGTTTTTAACCGCACAACTGTCTTCACACCTGCTAAATCTTTTAACCCCGGTAAGCTATCCGGAGGCACAAACACTGATCGAAAATTTAAAAAACGATATGGTGTGCCGGGATAATTCAATAAATGATATTATAGATCATCATTGCCTTAGCTTCAAACAGGCGCTCAGGCTGGTTCATGATGCAAGCGAAAAACCAGTATATATGTAGTTACTTTTGCATAAACCATCGCTGTAAATTATGAACCGTGAAACATCACCCCCACATATCCTTATTACCGGCGGCAGCGGCCTGGTAGGAAAAGCTTTAACTGAAGCGTTATTGAAAAAGGAGTACCAGGTAAGTCACCTGAGCCGAAAACCCGGCAATAACCCTAAGATAAAAACCTTCTTATGGGATGTCGGTCAAAATAAAATAGATCCGAATTGCATTAATGGGGTTGATATAATCATCCATTTGGCTGGTGCGGGTATTGCCGATAAGCGCTGGACAGATAAGCGCAAAAAAGAGATCATCGATAGCCGTACCAAATCTATAGGGCTGATCTACGAGGTAATAAAAAGTGAAAATAATAAAGTAAGTACGGTAATCTCGGCCTCGGCTACGGGCTATTACAGCGACCGGGGCGATGAGCTGCTATCCGAAGAAAGTCAGCCCGGTGCTGATTTCCTGGGGGAGTGCTGCGTAGCATGGGAACAAGCGGTGGACGAAGGGAAGTCCCTGAGTTTGCGTGTGGTAAAATTCCGTACTGGGGTAGTACTCAATAAAAAAGGCGGCGCTTTGCCACCTATGGCAAAACCCGTTAAGTTTGGACTTGGTGCAGCATTCGGCAACGGCCGGCAGTGGATACCCTGGATACACTGGCAGGACATAGTGGACATGTATGTATACAGCATAGAAAATATACACCTTACAGGGGTATATAACATGGCAGCCCCCAATCCTGCTACCAACAAGCAACTGATAAAAGCCATAGCCAAACAATTGTTCAGGCCGCTATGGCCTATAAAGGTGCCCTCATTGGTTTTTAAACTTTTGTTTGGCGAGATGAGTGTGGTGATATTAGGCAGCACCAAAGTATCCTCAAAAAAAATTGAGAGCGAGGGCTATGTTTTTAAGTATCCCGAATTAAAGGGCGCTTTGAAGAACATCTATGGGTCATAAAGCACCGGTAAATATCTTTTGGTTTCGCCGCGATCTTCGCCTGCATGACAATGCAGGTTTATATCATGCACTCAAAGGCAATAACCCCGTGCTTTGCCTTTTTATATTCGACCGTGTTATACTGGATAAGCTGGAGGATAAGGATGATGCCCGCGTCACTTTTATCCATCAAACCATTGAAGCCCTGGATAAGGAATTAAAGCAAAAAGGGAGCAGCCTGCTGGTGATCTATGATGACGCGGACAGTGCCTGGGACAAGGTGACAAAAGAGCATCAAATCGGAACCGTTTATACCAATCATGACTATGAGCCTTATGCCAAAACGCGTGATGAAGCCATACGGGTCAAACTAAAAAAACATGATATCGAATTTAAAACCTATAAGGACCAGGTCATATTCGAGAAAAGCGAGGTAGTCAAAGATGACGGCAAGCCCTATACCGTCTACACGCCTTATATGCGGAAATGGTATCAAACGCTGAAACCGTTCTACCTGAAGGCCTACCCGACAGAAAAATACTTGAACAACCTGTATCAACATTCTGGCCAAGCGCTGCCATCATTAAAATCGATGGGGTTTGAACAGAGTAGTATGGAATTTCCCGGCAGGCGTTATGAAACCATCATCAAAGATTACCGGGAGAATAGGGATTACCCGGCCGTTAAGGGCACTTCACATATCGGCCTGCATTTGCGGTTCGGTACAGTGAGCATTCGTGAGCTGGCAAACAGAGCGAACTCCTATCACGAAAAAACCTGGCTGAACGAGCTGATATGGCGCGAGTTTTATATGATGATATTAGATCATTTCCCAAGGACCATGGACCATGCCTTCAGGCCGGAATATGACCGTATTAAATGGGTGAATGATGAAAAACAATTTAAGGCCTGGTGCGATGGCGAAACGGGTTACCCGCTGGTAGATGCCGGCATGCGCGAGCTGAACACCACCGGCTATATGCACAACCGCGTCCGCATGGTGGTAGCCAGCTTTTTGAGCAAGGACCTGCTGATCGACTGGCGTTGGGGTGAGCGGTATTTTGCACGTAAATTGCTGGATTATGAAATGGCAAGCAATGTAGGCGGCTGGCAATGGGCGGCTGGTTCTGGTACGGATGCGGCGCCTTACTTTCGTATCTTCAACCCTGACTCACAACTAAAAAAATTCGATCCCAAATTAGAATACATAAAAAAATGGGTTCCGGAATTTGCTGATTTCAGCAAACCTGCCTGTCCGGCAGGCAGGTATCCTAAACCCATTGTTGATCATGCCTTTGCCCGTGAACGCTGTTTGAAAGCGTTTAAAGAGGCGTTGAGCAAATAGTTAGTTCGTAACCTGAAAAACTACGCCGTCTGGGTGATAACCCGAGGGTGTTGCAGAACTGGTTGAGTAAAAAAAGTCGCCATGATCATCATGAAACTGATATACCGGTAATAAAACCGCGAACGGCGGTCCAACTGAATAGCCTAAAATGCTTTCAAAATGAAATCCACTTGGGGGCGTGCTATTCATTGAATAATAATGCGCACTAGTTGCTGTATTGTAAAATCGATAAATGGCAATAGCACTAGTTCCGGTGGCACTAACTCTTCCCAAGGGCATTTCGTGTACATAACCTAGTCCACCGTTGCCTAATTCACTAAAATCAGTGGTATAAAAATGCTTACCCGTTGCAGCTTTAAAATAGCGATGAACCGTTAGAAGTTGAGCTTTTAGATTCGTAAAAAAAGCTGTAAAACAAAGTGTCAAAACAATAATTAGTTTCTTTTTCATAAGTTTTTTTTCTTTCAAAGAAAAAATTAAATATTATGAAAATCAACCCGTGAAAACACCCATTTTTATAATACAATTGGGTGACAATTTTTAAATTTAATAATTTATGGCGTTACTGATATTACAGTAAATTCAAAACGTACACAAGCATTTGCGGGTATTACCACCGCGGCACTTCCACCTACTGTCCCAAACGCTAATGTTGATGGAATAATTACAGAAATAACAGTACCAACAGTGGCGTGTTCAAGGGTTTCAAATGCGCCGGTAGTCAAATCTGGTGCTTGAAGTAGCGCACCTGCAGCTGTTACATTTGAATCAAATACTTGCCCGTTAAGTAGTCTGCCATTATATTGTGCATAAATGCTGGAATTGTAATCAATCTTGGCCGTACCAGTACCCGGAGTTGTGATTTTATAGTAGTAATAATTTCCCGGCATTACAGTAGACTCCGTTTTGATGTAACCTGTTAAGGCATTCGCCGCCATATAATTATTGATCACCATATCATCATATAGCTGCTGGTTATTGATGAGGTTAACTGTATAGTCGAGGCATTGGTTACCCGCTATCCTTCCCGTGGTGATGGTTTTACTTCCCGACCCGGCACCGTTTGTACCGTAAGCGAGGTGCGAAGGGATCAGGAACCTCACTTTGGCCCCCTTATATTTCAGATCATTGTGAATACCGATCATCAAGCCATTAGGAGTTATGTGGCCCGCATAACCATAATAATGGTTTGCCACTGTGTCGTCAGCAACAAACTTATTATCAAACGATTTAATGGCGTAAACAAAAGATATAGCGTCAGGATAATCGATCTGTTTGGTTGGGTCGCCGGGATTGATCACCTGGTAATAGATCCCCGAGGTATCACCTCCCACAGTATCCCTCACCATACCTGTAATGCCATTCGCAGACATATAGTTAAGTATCTGTTGTTTATCGTAAGCCTTGATATCCATATCATTTGAGGATGATTTGCGGCACGACGTAAACCCAATGGCAGAAAGTATTAAAAGAGTAAAAAGTATTTGTTTCATTTATGGCTATATCAATTCGTTATATCGTAAAGGTGTATATCAAAATCAAGCACTGCATTTGCCGGCAGGCTATCCAGTTGCGGCTGCGGGTACGGCCCGTAAGCGTAGCGCGAAGGTAACAGTAATCTTACTTCGCCGCCCTTTTTTATTTCGGGTATTCCCTGCTGCCAGCCCAGTATCACCTGCCCCAGTACATAAGAGGGGTGAAAATCGTTGGTCTGCGCAAATATTTTCTGCGTGGTTAAAAGTTTGCCGGTATAGCCTACTGTTACCTGGGTTGATGAGGTAAACAAATCATTCCCCAGACCCGCGTTCCTGACAATGTAGTAAACTCCTGATGTATCGGAAACCTTTTTCACACTATCAGTAAGGCCATGTGCCGCTATATAATCAGTAATGATCTTATCGTCAACAATGGCCTGCGCCTTTATTTTATCCAAATCACTTGATGTTTTCTGGCATCCGGCCATTATGCAGCAAATAAGCAATATAGGTAACAGCCACTTATCCATTTTTTCAATCGGCAAATTTATTGTTTTAAAATTCAAAAACGACTGGTTAACACTTTTTAACAATTAAGGAGCCTGATAACGGCAAAACAGGCTGTGGGCAAGCCTGCTTAACCGTCTAAAAGCTTAATTTAAACGGTTTGGCTGGGCTTTTATTTTCTTACTATTCAGGCTTATAATTGATAGTGAGCTTGTTTATTTTTTTGAGCATATCGGTCAGGTATTGCTTATCCTGTTCGCTGATGTGCTTATTAAGGTAGTTGTTGAATTGCCTTACCACCCCGCGGGCCAGATGACGTTTTTCTTTGCCAAGTTCTGTCAGGTAAATCTTAACAGAACGCTTATCACCTTCGTTTGATTCGCGGTAGATGAGCCCGGTTTTTTCAAGCTGGCTCAACATCCGGGATAGACTGGTTGATTTAAGTCCCAATAAAGCGGCGGCCTGCGAGACGGTGGTCCCTTCTTTTTCGTCAATATTTATAAGCAAATAGCCGATAGACTGCGTGATATCAAACTCCGTAACTAACTGGTTATAGCGGTTAGCCATAGTTTGCCAAACTATTTTTACAAAATAGTCGATGGTTTCCTGGTGCTTGATATTACTTTGCATAGCTGACAAACATACAAATTTAGTTAACAGTTGGCAGTGTTCAGTTAGCAGTCTCTGATATTTTTGACTATGCTATTTACTACAAATCAACAACTCAAAACTGCCAATCGAAAAACTACCATCCCAATTTAGTATCATCTCCCCTCGGATCAGCGCCGCCCTCGTAGTAACCCCATTTTGTTTTCAGTATGGCATCTACCCGGCCGCTTGCCCCCCATTCTTTGATAACATATCCTTTTTGCTCCAGTTTCAGTTTTGTGGGGTTATCCAATGCATCCGTTTCTATATAGATCATATCAGGCAGCCACTGGTGATGAAAACGTTTTGAGCTGACAGCCTGCTGCATGCCCTGGTTAAATTCGATCACATTCAATATAGTCTGGAAAACCGATGTAATGATGGTTGATCCGCCGGGCGTTCCTACCACCATAAACAATTTGCCGTCCTTCTCCAGTATGGTTGGGGTCATGGATGATAACATCCTTTTGCCGGGTTGAATGCTGTTTGCCTTACCGCCTATCAAACCAAACATATTCGGCACACCGGGTTTTGAGCTGAAATCATCCATCTCGTTGTTCAGCAAAAACCCTGCGCCTTTAACCACAATTCTCGAGCCGAAGCCACCATTTAATGTGGTAGTGATCGATACCGCATTTCCGTCATGATCAACTATGGAATAGTGTGTGGTCTGGTCGCTCTCATAACCTACAAACTTACCCGGTTGAATACTTGCACTCGGTGTTGCCTTATCCCATGTAAAGTTGCTCATACGGGCCAAATTATAAGCCGGCCTTAACAAACTATCCCCTGGCACTTTATAAAAATCAGGGTCACCCAGGTATTTTGAGCGGTCCGCATACACCCTGCGTTCCGCTTCAGTCATTAATTGCACGGTCGAATCCCGGTTAAAGCCCCATTTGCTCAAAGGATATTTTTCTACCGACTGCAGCAGCTGCAACAAGGCGATCCCTCCGCTTGATGGCGGCGGCATGGTAATTATCTTATAGTCCTTGTAGGTGCCGGTCAGGGCTTTTCGCCAAACGGCGTGATAATTCTGCAGGTCTGTTTTAGAGATCAATCCTTTACCGCTTTGCATTTCGGCAACCAGCTCATCTGCTACCACGCCATCATAAAACCCGGCTCGGGCCTTATCCCGGATTTGCTCCAATGTTTTTGCAAGGTCTTCCTGCACCAGCAGGTCGCCTTCCTGCCAGGGCGTATCTTTTATAAAATAGGTCTTTCCTTCATTCAGCTTTTTAAAATCCGCCTGGGTATGGTTCAGGTCTGATGCCAAATGTTTGGTTATTTTAAAACCGTTTCTTGCCAGATCTATTGCAGGCTGCACCAGGTCGGCCCATTTCAGTCGGCCATACTTTTTGTGTGCTTCCACCATGCCGTCAACTGAGCCCGGTACACCGGATGCCTGGTGAGTAGACAAGCTCATGCCCGGTATTACATTACCTGCCGAATCAAGATACATATTGGGACTTGCCATTGCCGGCGCCTTTTCCCTGAAATCCAAAGTATTGGTTTCACCATTTCCCGACCGGAAAACCATAAAGCCGCCGCCGCCAATATTACCAGCTTCCGGCACGGTAACAGCAAGCGCGAACTGCACCGCAACCGCGGCGTCCACCGCATTGCCCCCTTTTTTCAATATATTAAGTCCCACCTGCGCTGCATCCGGGTAAGCACATACCACCATGCCATTAATGTATTGTCCGCCGTTGTCTTTCCCCAACTGGCCTTGCACGCAGCCTACCGGCACAAAGAGTACGATCAAAAACGCCGGTAAGTAATATTTTCTTATTCCGCGAAGAGAGCCTGTCATAATTGGTTGAACTAAAAATTTCCGCCTAATTTAACTTATTTATTAATCTGTTAATGTGAGTTCGATAATAAGAAAAACCCTGCCCCATCGGGGCTACCTGTTTGTAGAATTAGCTCACCCGCTAAGTTGTGCCCCGTTAGGGGTTACACAATTCGCGAAGGGTAGCCCCTAACCGGGCAAAATTTGATTTGTAAATTACTTTCTACAAACAGGTAGCCCCGATGGGACAGTCGCAATAATGTGTAATCCTTTATGTCAAACTCACTTTAACTTATTTTTCAAAAAAGCTTCTATAATAATTAATAATACCAAATGGTTTTATTTTTTAATTATTGATTATCAATTCGATATACAGGCAATGTGAAGTGTAAATCTCCACAATTACAATTAAATCGTAAAAACTACCGTTATTTGCATAAACATTTTACTAATGAAACCATCATGAGCTAACGCTCAAAAACCAAAACGGCTATAGCTCATGATAGCTTCATTACCGTTAAAAAACAAATTATTCTAATGAAAAAAGCGATCTACTCCCTAATTATTTTAAGCTCATTATTACTGATCAGTAAAAATTCGAATGCACAGGATTATAAACCGAATTACCAATTTGCAGCAGGTTTAAAGTTTGGCGGTTACGAAAATGGCATTTCCGGCAAGTATTTTATGACTGACGCCAATTCCATCGAAGGCGTCTTAGGCCTACGCTCACATGGCCTGGTAGTAACCGGCTTATATGAGTTTAATATAAAAATAAGCAATATTGATGGGTTCAGGTTTTATTATGGTTTCGGTGCACATGCGGGCGCTGTAGGCGCAGGCGTTTACAGGAGATTCGGCGGCGGCGATGAAATATATAATAAAAGCCAGGTGCTATTAGGCGCCGATGGTGTTTTAGGGCTTGAGTATGTGATCCCTCAATCGCCTATCGCTGTCAGCCTTGATCTTAATCCAAGGCTTGAACTGGCAACCGGGCCATTTTTTGATATCGCACCGGGCTTAGGTATAAAGTATACTTTCTAATAAGTAGACAATAAAAAAGAGGTTGTTCAAAAGTAAAATCCAGCGGGGCGCACCAGAATAAAATTTGGCTGATAGCGCTCTCTATAATGCCCGGTGCAATTTTTTTAGCAAAAAGCAGGTATTTTTGGGTTAACACTATTTTTTGTTAAAACGTTTATAATCAGAATTTTAACTCATAATTGCTTGAAATTGTGTTAACCATGTTAACCCTACGATGCGCCAACATCGCTAACGATCAATTATCACTTTCCTGGCATAGACCTTTTGGCCCAGCAACAATTTCAAAACATAGGTACCGGGCGGCATATCAGCCACGCTAATAACCGTACTAAAATTCCCTGCACCTATAGTTTGTCTATTGGTATATTCTGTTTGCCCAGCGCTGTTGATGAGCGTCATATTTAGCGTAGTAGCAGCTTTAGCAGCGAAAACAATACTTAATTTGTCATTAGCCGGGATAGGGAATACATCCAGGCCAATGTCATTATCAGGATTAATGCTGATTATCCCGTATACAAAATTATCAGACTGGGCCACGCAGCCGTTACTCAGCGTAACATCAACCCTGTAATTCCCGCTTTGCGAAGGCGAATAGGTTTGACTGGTTGCTCCACTTATCGCATTCCCATTCAGATACCATTGAACATTGGCAGTAAAATTTGTACTTAACACAGTGCCATTCTGCGTGATGGTGGGTTTAATAAGTGTAACGGCCTGACGTGAAGACGAAGCGCAGCCCGGACTCCTTAAATGAATGTCATACAAATAATAATAAAACTGCTTATAGGCAGCTGTATCGGTACCAGAAGTGGCCGTGTTACCCGTGATGCTGAAAACATCTCCTATTTTGAAGGGATAACCCGTAACGCCACCATTGCTGCGATATATGGTAGATGCGTTATCGTAGATCGTACTTATGGTATAACTTCCGGCAGAGGGTAACAGCAGGTTAAGATTATAAACCTGTCCCTGGTCATTCGGATCATCGGCCTGCGGGCCGGGTAATGCGGTTGTACGGGTAGCAGTGGCGTTGATGGTGGTGGTTGATACGATCTCTCCATTGCCATCAGAAACGCTAAAGGTGATCTTCCCAGGGTTACCAATATACAACCTTGCGCTTTCGATCACTATAGGGATACGCGTAAACACATTGATTGCAGGCGTAAACTGGTTATAACTCCCTGCTGTGAAAGCACCTTTGGCGGCCGGCCCAACTGCTCCGCTAAAATCATTAAGACCGGCATAATACGTATTATTAACCGGCGCCTGTGTAGTTATCGTGGGTGATCCGTACGCGAAAGGGATGGCGTCACCAATGTTTTGATACCATAGCAATTCTCCATCACCTGTGCCTGAAAGCAAATAAGAATTGAGCGCATTGCAATAATTTGCCGCCAGGTCGCTGGCTATGGGAGGAGTGGCGATCACAACCGTATCTGTTACCGAGTTATTACTGCTCACCGGGTCATTCGCAAGGTTTGTCGTCGCTGTAATGATATAAGTGGCCCCACCGGTAATATTAAAAGTATCGCTAAAAGTAAGATCATCCTGGGCCGATGGGGCAAGGATGCCGGCATAAGTTTGGTTGAGGGTGGTCACCGTATTGTCGGATGCGGTTATAGTAACCTTAACCGGCATATTACTTATGGCCGTGCTGCCAAAATTCTTGACGGTAACTGTAACCGCCGTAGCTCCCGAACAATTACCGCTTGCGGATGGGCTGACGATGGCGATGGCTCCCGCATCAATACTTGTTTGCAGAAATTGTAAACGGTAATCCTGGGTTTCACCTTTGGCATAAGTCCCGCAGGCGGTTATGGTTGACGCGTCTGTAGTTTCTGACAGCGCCACACGCATCAGGCTAAAGTTTCCGGGCGTTACGGTTGATGGCACAGTAATATTGGTAGCATAAACACCGGTTGCATTAACGACGTTGCTGGTAGCAACCAATTCGTTGGCCTCAAATGTTCCGTTACCATTCCAATCGATAAATACCTTGGCTATTTTATTAAAATTTGCTCCGCAGGTTCCTAATGTCAGGCTCAGTGGATAAGTTTTGCTTTGCTCTAATTGTACGGTCAGATTAGTATAGTCCGAATAAGTCGTACAGCCCGCTGGAGGTGTGTTATTCAAATTCGACAAGGTTACATTGTTAATACGCGAGTCCGCGCTTGATAATGGCGATGACGTGCAATAAGCTGTTCCACCAATGCCTGTCACAATAAGCGAGTACGCCTGTGAGCCGGATTTCAGGGTTCCCTTGTGTGACACTGTAATCGTATAAGCTTTGCCCGGTGTTGCCCCGGTTATGTAAATCTGTTCAATATTATCTCTTATGTTATCCCCGGTAGTTGCAGCAACAGATGGATTATTGGGATCTAATACCCAGGGGCTATAAGTCTTGGTTCCGTCATTGATCCTGATGTCCAAGTCATTTACGAGTTTGGGTGTCCGGTCATTTACCGTCCCATCGGGAGTTATTGTACCTGCAGGATCGGTCCACGATATGGTTGCTATCAAAGCCCCGCTACCAGACGCGATCACATTGAAGGTCTGCTTTTGTCCTTGTGTCAATGTATTTTCCTTCAGCAAGCTTTTTGTGCCATTATCCGTAATGGCCTGGGCGGCGGCTTTCATATTCAGCAAGCCCCAGCCGTATATATAATCGGGGCCGATATTGCCGGCATCAAACGCGGTGTGGCAGGCAAGGCCCTTCAGTGTTGCAGCCCGCATAAAAACTCCGGCATTCTTTTCAGCATAATATTCTTGTAACAGGTATAGCGATCCGGTAACATTCGGGGCCGCCATGGAAGTGCCTGACAGGGTAAGATAAGTGGTAGGGGTACCGATGCCGGTTGACAACACATTCAATCCATTGCCAACAAGATCGGGCTTTATGCGCCCATCATCTGTAGGACCCCAGCTGCTGAAAAAAGTAGTAGATATCCCCGCCGAAGTGGTTGGGCCGTTTAGCAAAGGGTTTATAGCACCAATTGTTAGTATATTCTTGGCGTTCCCGGTTGTACTGATACAATCGTAACCATCGTTGCTGCTGATACCCGCCGGCCTGAGGCCTTTATCAACAATGGTCTGATCCGTGCGGCTCTTATATCCATAGTATTCCTGGCCCACCGCAGGCCCGGTACTGCCCCGGCTGTTACCTGCTGATTCAACAATCAAATAATAGGGTGCGGTATACGCTATCTGGTCCCATGCCTGCGTTCTGTCGGCATAAAATCCAAAAGTATAATCAACCGAATCACCCGGGAGCCCGTACCATTCCCAGTGATTATTTGCATCATTAAGGTTCCATCCTGCTTCATCACCATAGGAGTGGTTCGAAAGCAACAGTACCGATGCCGCCGCGCTCATTTCAGATATATCGTTATCGAAATCGTAAGATATCAGGGTGGACGCATTAAAAGCCATCCCCTTTGCAGGCGGGTAAACACCTTTAGCAAGCATAGTTCCGCTTACGTGAGTGGCATGATCAATCACCGATGTGGAATCCTTCAGCGTAATGGTTTTTCCGGCAAACTCCTGGTGCGCTTTATAGACAGTGCCCCCATCCCATATCGCCAGCTTATTATTTAAAAATGTACTTGAACCGGATAGGTTTAGTCCCAGTGAACCACCAGGCTGCACAGTATTGGTTTGCGTGGTTGCCGCTGACGTGGTGTTATTGTCTGTGATCAGATAGATTGGGAACCCTAGTTTGTTGACCCCCTGTAAGGAAACCAATCCGCCGTTTTTGGTTTTTCTGCGGATTGTCCAGCCCTTACTTTGAGCTAGTGAAAGTGCCTGTTGCCGGCCTTTGAGATATGATGAGTTTGATTTGGCCGACAGATCACTCAGCTCCTTTTTTTTGGCATCAGACACCAGGGGCTGCTGGCCAAAAGCCTTTCCAAAAAATAATATTAGAATAACTGTGATTAGTGCAGCGTAACGTATTCTCATCTACCTTGTAAAATATATATAATCAAACTGCATGTGTTTTGAGTGAGCTATTGCATTTTCCCGCACAATAGACAATCATTAAACGTAATCCTCAGCTTCATCGTTGCTCTTGTTGATATTTAATTTATTACCGTAGTAAAATTATTGTTTTTAGTTCATCTGGTAAAATAAACGAAGTTTAGCCCGGCTGTGGGGTATTGTTTTTTCAATTTTTGTTGCATCTTTTTATAAACCCTTATTTCAGGATAGGCGGATACGCCCGTTTCCAGTATAGCTAAAGTTTGGATATCCGTTTTTTCGAGTCCATGACAGGTGTTATTGATATCTTTTTTATAACAAAACCTTTTCAGAGGCTTACACGCACTTGTGTCCATTATGCAAATAACCATTTTAGGTGTGTTCCCTGAAAATAAGTTAGAAGATAAATAATAATCCCAATAGCCCATGAAACTCAAAATTGGCAAAATCCCCCAGCACAAAAACACTAATTTATTAATGCCCTGTATTGTTGATTGAATAATGCTCCCACCCACATTATAGAATATAAAAATATAATATAAGTAAAATATCATCGAGGTGTTCCAAACCCATAATACTTTGGAAACATTATAACCAAAAAAACCTAAAAACACGATAATGAAAAGATGCATGACGATCAGTAGCTTTGCCGATAGTGCCTGTGTTTTTGTAAACAGCAAACCTATACCGCCAAGTAACTCGGTTGCTCCCAATAGCAACCCGCTATAATGCACCCAGTTTTCAGCAACTATGTGCGCAGGTATTTTAAAAAATACTTTTAATATCGATGTGCTCCAGATCGATTGCAGAAACCCCCCATTTATTTTACTTAACCCGCTGTAGAAATAAGTGGACACCAATAAAAATGCAAAGCATGCTGGAATAATCTTTCTGTTACCTCCGTTAACAATAAATAGAAAAACAGTGAAAAAATATTGGTACTCCCAGGGTTGCAGTCTGTTTTGATCAAGAATACAAGAACTGATCTCTATAGCCAATAACGTCACTAATATTGGCTTACTCCCTTTAAAGAAGGCCGCCAATAATAAGCAAAGAGAGATAGTAAAAAGAATCGTATGCAGTATCGGTGGTAAATAATCAAAAAAATCGGCTACAGGCACTGTAGGCAACAACCTATTTGTAGTCCATATTCGCCAGCTCATTACTTTTATAAAAAACCAAAAGAAACATGTTATACGTAATAGGAAAATGGCGTTGTCTCCTTTATACCAAACAAGGTGCGGTTTGATCATTATCCGATTAAGATATTCATGTTAGATAATTTCATAAATTATTTGTACTTTAATGCTTTATAATTTACCGGTACGATTGGAAAAACCGAAATTAAAAATCCAGAATTGTTGTTGAGATGTAACATCTGCAACTTATGTACGTAAAAATAAAAATATATATTTGTTCGATAAAAATTGTTCATGAAATTCAAAGTAGTATTTAGCACACTTATAGTGTTGTTGATCGGTGTCGTAAGAGTATGTGCACAAGATATCCTGCCATGTGGCGGCGAGGACCCCGATGCCACCTGTCCTTTGGATACCTGGGTAATAGTCCTGGTGGTTGCGGCAGGAATTTTTACCGCCTACCGATTATATCGCCGCCAAACAGCTTCATTGCCTCAGGGCGGGCGTTCATAACCAGCATTAACTTTTCTCTCCTCACTTTGCAAAGCCCTTTCCTTTGCTCGTCTGTATTACAAATATTGGCTATTTAAAGTATTCCCAAAAGTTTTAATTTTTTAATTAAAATCACAACCACTATCCAATTTTTTCGTAAAAGGGGTAATTAGAGATTGCGGAACATAAAATAAACTTAGATCAGGTAATAATCTGGTATAGGTTCTCCGCGTAGACAGAACATATTTAAGCTTGATTTGAAAACAACGCTTCGCAAATTATTTTTGGTTGTATTCTGTTTGTCTGTTTCAGTGCAATTCCTTCATGCTCAGGAAACAACAGATAATTCAACTTACTATTACAATAATTTCGAAACAGCGGTAGCCGGCACAACATCAAGTTTAGGCGCAACGGCATTCAGATCGACCGCCGCTATTACTATAGATGCCTCAACAGCATCCCCGCTCGAAACTTCAAAAAGCCTAGCTTCTATAAAACCAGCGACAAATGCCATAGGCGCAATTCGTTGGAATTTTGTCGGTAACGGTGCTGGAAATATCGATATGACCCAGAATGATTGGGAATGGGATTTCTTATATAAAAATACCACAACTTCATCTAATGATGACCCCGATGTGATGGCGGTGGGCAACAATTCGTGGCGATATTGGCTGATCGCCAACAGCTATAGTGGAAATACAACACAGGGGTTTTATGTATCGCATGTAGGTACAAACCTGGTTTTAAGATATCGATATGACAATGTTGCTGGCAGCGGGCGCTATAATACCATGCTGACTACAGCACTACCCAACGATCAAAATACCTATATCATAAAAGTTCAGCGCCTGAAAAACGGAAGCTGGGCCTTTTACAAAGACCTGTACGTTGGCGGGATGACCACAGCGAAAACCCTGGCTGTATATTCTACAGGTACCACTGGCAGCAATTTTAGCACCTACTATTATTCCTACCTGGAAACAACCTGCACAACCAGCAACCGCTTTAAATGGGATAAGTTTGATATGTATACCCGCGCGCTGCAATTTACAGCGGTTGGCGCAAACAGTACAGCTAACGGTATTACCCCGGTTCCTTACACAGCCGGTGAAAATACCATCATGTATGGATTAAAAATAGTTGCCCGCGGTAATTTCAATATTAACCAGATCTATATCACCACTACGGGTGCGCAGCTAAATTCCTATTTTAACAGTACTGGCCAGCTTTATCGATCCACGGATGCATTTTATAATACCTCGACTGACGTCAACGTTTCATCCATCCAGCTAACCGGGACAACAGCCTATGCCGGATCGGCAATAAATGATTTTATTACCAGCTCGGGCAATACAGATGGCACTTATTCTGTACCCGGATACTATTTTATATCTGCGACTACATCAAGCCCGCTCAATTATGGCAACCCCATAGGTACGGATAATATTATATTTAGCGGTGTGACCGGTTTGGCGGGCGAATCAGTTAGTCCGAGTACAGTATCGTATACCAGCACATCATCAACAGGCAATACCATCACCTTCCTGAACAGTAACGATTGGAAAGGCGGCACCAGCACCGACTGGAGCACAGGTTCCAACTGGAGCGGCGGGCACGTGCCTACCACAAGCGAGTCAGCGCGCATCGGGGTGGTCGCTTATACCAATACGCTCAACCAACCAGCTTTATCGGCTACAGTGACCGTTGGACAACTCGTATTTGGATCTACGGAAGCGGTTAAAGTAACAATGAACAGCAAAAACCTGACTTCAAATTACGGAATCATTTTAAACGCCAGCGCAAACGTCACGATAACCGGGTCAGGTTCCGTAACGGCTAATAACATCGGCAGCAGCAGTTCGATCATGGCATCCACTTCAATTCTGACGATGAACGGTAATGCCAACCTCGTTAATAACGGCACTTTTACCTTAATGGCCGATGCCAGCAGTTCCGCGTCGATCGGGCCGACGACAGGGGCTTCAACGATTACAGGCACATTTAATGTACAGCGATACTTTACGGCAATCAGGAACTACCGTTTCCTCTCATCGCCGGTGTATACTTCTTCGCAAACGTTAGGCGCCACTACCGGCAAGGTCTATAATTTATCATATCTTTCAGGCACGACAAGCAGCTTGCCGATTACCACCGGGCTTAGTGGCGGGGGGTTTGACAAGGTGGGCAATCCTACTATTTATCTTTACCGTGAAGACAGGAGCACCAATAACAATGTATTCAGTGGTGGTAACTATATCGGCGTTAGCAATATAACCGGGGAATCATTAAATTATGTAACCTACAACAACACCACAACCAGCGGCTATTTACCTGTTGGCAATGGATTTGCGTTTTTTTACCGCGGCACCAAATCAGCCGTATCCTATCGAACTACTTTCCCAAACCCGGGCCTCCCGGACAACACTATCGTTACTTCGTCCGGCTCACTAAACCAGGGTTCTATCCCGATGGTTTTGTGGTATAATACAAGCACAGCAAATAGCTATCAAACTACTTTAGGCTATAGCACAGCCAACAACACCACCCGAGGTTTCAATCTGGTAGGCAACCCTTATCCTTGCACTATAGATTGGGAACAGTTTAGTACCAGCAACAGCACGGCGGGCATTTACGCACAAGCTAGTTCACTTTTTGGCGTATATACAAGCAATTATGTTTCAGGCACCATTTACACATTTAATCCTGTTACAAGTAATTTTGATACTTACACCATTGGCGGTGCAAATACCGGTAGTGGATCTCGCTATATAGCAAGCTCGCAGGGATTCTTTGTTAGGGTCATGCCAACAATCCTGGGCAGTGTCGGCAACACCAGCATAGTATTTAACGAAGCCGCAAAGGCATCGGCTAACCAGATCACTACCTTTTTGGGTTTGCCTAAAACTGAGGCGGTACAGGGCCTGCGATTAAAGCTGGCTGCTGATTCTGTACATACCGACGATATATTGATGTATTTCAAATCCGATGGCAGCACAAGTTATTTACCCACCATGGATGCCGCTGATCTTGGTGGCATAACTCCTAAAGTGTCCATTTCGGGCATTGATAAGAATGGTGTATTAATGGCATTCAAAAACCTGCCGCCGGTATCTGATACATTAAGCGTGAAGCTTTATGTAAATGCTTCGGCAAGTGGCAATACTTATACACTGACCGGGAGCGGCTTTGAGTCTTTGGACCAGCGCTATGACGTATTTTTAGTAGATCACTACAGGAATGATTCATTGCTGATGAATGCCTATAAGACCTATAATCTCGATATTGATAAAAATGTTCCTGCATCATTTGGGGCCGACAGATTCCAGTTGGTCTTTCATAAGAAAATACTGCCGCCTTATGCTTTACTGAACATCTCCGGTACTAAAGTGCAGCAGGGCGCACAGATCAGTTGGAAAGTCGATAATGAAGCTTCTTATACCAAATTTGATCTCGAAAAACAAGGCGCTGACCAGCAGTTCGCCTCGATACATCTTAAACAGTCGGACAGCAGCGCCAACTATAGTTTTATTGATACAAAACCCCTTATCGGGAACAATATTTACAGGTTGAAGCAAACCGACCCTTTTGGTAACATCAGCTATTCGCCGCTCGTGCCGGTCTATTATTCTGATCAAAGCAATAAACTGGCAAAAAGCAATATCAATATATATCCAAACCCGGCAACCAGTACCATCAACTTAACCATAGCAACGGCCGTCGCTAATGCACCGGCTTCCTATAATATCCAGATTGCCAACTGCTCAGGGCTACTGATCAAACAGGCTACGTCAGCCCAGCCTTCGTGGCAAGGAAATGTCAGTGACCTGACTCCCGGAACCTACATAATGAAAGTGGTCAGCACAAAGGATGGCAGCATGGTTGGGGAATCTAAATTTGTCAAATTATAGCCGGAAAAATCAAAGTAGATTTTAACTTTTACTTAATTATTTATAAATAAAACGGAGATATGTAATAAAAAAAATAATATTTTTTTAAAGAAAAAGCCGCCGTTCAAGCGGCTTTTTTATTGTTTAGTAAATATACCATATCATCCTGAAAATCACCCCGAAAACAAGCCTTCATTAAACGGCCCTCAGCCCTGGAAATAGGCCTTTATTTCAGTCATCAGCGACCAACACAAATCATAAAAATGGCCATTTCACTTTGAAAAGTGCATTTTGTTTCATATTCTTGTGTTGGAAATACGATGTCGACCTTGTGAAAATATCTATACCGGGAAGATATAAAACGCCACCTGTACCCCTAATATCAGGCGTGTTTTATTTAGTATTTTTCAACCGTTTTAAAGCCTAAAACTGTAGCAAACTTTCTTACCTAAACACCTGATCCTTAGTCACTGTGTTTATTTGTTTCCCCGCAGTTCTTTAATTATAAGTTATTTATTCTAACCTATACCATTTTGAAAAAACAGTTACTAACCGTCGCAATTATTAACGTGCTGCTGATCTTATTCACAGGGACTGTATATGCACAAACGACCTACGACTGGACAGGAGGTTCAGTAGCTGTAGGCAACCAAACCGACTGGACCAATACCAATAATTGGCAATCCACAATTGGTGGTGTTACTACCAGTCCGGCAACCACGTATCCCGGGCAATCAGGGTCGACGGACATTGTGCAAATTGGGGTAAACCCTGCCGTACCTTCATTCACCAGTTACCCGGTACTGGCGAATAATATTACTATAGCTTCCCTTACATTCGGGACCAATGGTCCGCAAACCGATGGCGGCTTCCAGACTTTTACCGTCAATAGCATATTAACAGTTAGTGGTGATATTTTACAGATGCACCCCACAGCTGGTACGCTGGAATCAGCAGGTGATTGCTCTGCAGGCAACCCCGGCGCCTTTACCTATCCCATACTCACCATACTGGAGGGCACAGGAACCATTAATTGCCTTGGAAATTTTAGGGTTGGGGACAATACAAATGTTGCCAATAATTTTGTGGCCAATGTTACCGAAATGAAAATTGCGACCACAACGCCTACACACACTACTTTAGCTGTAAATGTAACCGGAAACCTGGTCATGAATTCGACAAGTACTGATGACGGCAGCCTGTTTGTTTCGAATAATAATGCCGTGTTTACGCTTACAGCCGGCACTTTAACTGTAGGCGGCACACTGGAATTACTCAATAATGAATCCTCAGCCAGTTTGAGTTATGGTTGTGATATATTTGCCCCTTTTGCTGATTTTACCATCGACATCACCGATACCGATAACCCGGTTTTAAATTTAGCCGGTTCAACGCCTGTTTTTATCAATACTGCTAACCCTGGCATTTTCAACACAATTGATTTTTACAATCCAAACGGGGGCACAGGTAACGCTACCGTTAATTACTCAGGTACAAGTCAGCCGGTTTATACCAATAACACAACCAGCCCTACCAATGTTGTAGATGAGTTTGTGGATAATACCGACGGCTCCTATCAAAACCTGACCTTTTCCGGGTCAGGCACTAAAACATTAGATGCCGGTACATTTACAATTGCAGGTAACCTAACATTGGCTACACCTACTCCAGCTAACACAATAACTGTCGACGCGACTACCAATAGCCCTGAATTGGACGTAGCCAAAAATTATTCATCGGTGGTCGGCACAACGCTTAACTATGGTGGCACAAACCTATTTACAATAGCGGGCAACATTACCAATGGCGGCGTTTTTAATGCTTCGGCTACTGCCGCGCTTACCCTTAAAGGCGCTGTGAACAATACAGGCAGTATGATTCTTTCCGGATCAGGGTCAGTTACGATGACTGCAAATTATACTACCTCGGGCACTGGCACTTATATCCAAACAGCCGGAACTACTATTTTTAGCCGGCCAGGGGCTCAAACATTAATTGGTGGAGCGGGGGCAGGTACGCAATTTAATAATGTAACCTTCTCCAGTAGTACCACTAACACCAAAACAATGTCGACGGGTAACTTCTTTGTGGGGAGCAAGGGCGTATTAACTTTAGCTGGTAAAACGACACTGGCAGTCGCTGCGGCGGGTTCATTAACCTTAAATTCTGACGCCAATAGTACTGCATCCGTCGCCGTGATTCCTGCCAACTGCGCAGTAACAGGTAATGTAAACGTACAGCGCTTTGTAACCGGCGGTGTCGGTTATCGCGGTTACAGGATGCTGTCATCACCCGTAAATACCGGCACATCCGCAAATGGCATTATCTATACCAGCTTAAACTATATAGCCGCTGGTATGCCGACAACCGGCTCGGGCGGCACGGCCGGTGGCTTTACACAAGCCGGCAATCCTACGCTCTATTTGTTCCGCGAAAACCTGGTGCCTTCAAATGCCACATTTACCAGTGGTAATTTCAGGGGTGTGGCCAATATCAGCGTGTCTCCAAGTTATACTATAGATATTGACGGCCCGGGTTTTAAATTACCTGTGGGCGCAGGCGTATTGATGTTTTTCAGGGGTGGGAATACAACAGTAAATCCATTCATTACCACTACAGTCCCCGACCCGGCCACATTTACAGCGACTGGTTTATTAAACCAGGGCTCTTATACTTATAACGATTGGTACAGCGCCACACCAACCTCGCACACACTTGGTTTTACAACGGTTTCGGGCGATCCAACGGTCGAGGGATTTAATTTAATTGGTAATCCTTACGCCAGCTCTGTCGACTGGAGCAAATACAGCACCACTACCTCCACTGCCGGCTTCTATGCACCCAAAGTAGCGGGCAACCCGGGTGTAACCTCCTTTGTCTATACGCTTCACTCAACCGGACAGGGAAATGGAAATTATGGTATCTATGATGCTGCCACGGGTTTAGTTCAAAATGGCGGAACTAATATTATCCCCAGCGGCATGGGCTTCTTTGTGATATCCGCCAATAATGCGGCCACATTAACCATTAATGAAACGGCAAAAACAACAACACAGCCTGCGGCGCTCAATCTATTTTTAGGGAAGCCTCCTGTAGCAACAAATGTGCTTCAATACCTGCGCCTGCAATTGGCTAAAGATTCCGTCGAAACAGATGAAACACTTATTAATTTCGATGCAAATGCCGCCAATGCCTATGCTTTTGGTGAGGACGCTCCTTACAAAATAGGCACAGGTAAGGTTAGCCTGTCAAGCTTATCAAGTGATAATAAGACTTTGGCGATCAACAAAATGCCTTTGGCCGCGGGGCGGTCCATACCATTAAAGTTAAACGCGGCAGCAGATGGTGCCTATACCTTAAACATGGCCGAAATTGCAGCGGTACCACAGGTTTATGCTATATGGCTGAAGGATGCTTTTACCAAAGACTCGGTGAATATGCGCACTACCAAAACAAAGAGCTTTAACATCACTCTTGCTGATACCAATACTTACAAAAACCGCTTCTCTGTAGTGCTGCGCCAGGATCCTGCGCTGGCCTATAAACTACTCCAGTTTGATGCCAATAAAACAAATAACAGGCAGGTTGAAGTGGTTTGGAAAACTGTAAATGAACAAAACTACACCCGTTTTACCGTAGAACGCAGCACGGATAAAGGCAAAACATTTGATGTGATCGGCAACCTGACCTCAAGCGGCGAAGGGACTTACAGCCTGCTGGACAAGTCCCCGGCAAAAGGTGACAATCTGTACCGCCTGAAACAAGTTGATTTCAACCATACCATTACTTACTCAAAGGTAGTACAGGTAGAATTTACCGGCAAAGCCAATGATCTTGCAGGTGTGCGACTTTATATCTTTCCAAACCCTGTAATCAATACAATCACCCTGACTATTGACCCAAAATCACAGGAAGCCGGAACCTATCATATCACGATCACCAACAGTACGGGCCTGGTTGTAAAACAATTGGTAACAGCACAAACCACCTGGCAGGAAAATATAAGCAGACTGCTAACCGGTACTTACCTGGTGCAGGTAGTTAACAATAAGGATAATAGCATTATAGGGCAAACCAAATTTGTAAAGCTGTAAAACCAGTATTAATTCATGATAAAATAGCCTGAGCCGGTGGTGTAAAAACCATCGGCTTTTATGATCATGATCATAATTCCTCAGCTTGGATCAGAAATCCAATAGCGGGAAACATTACTCAAACGGGGAACAAAATCCACTGTCACATACTTGTTACATCGCTGCAGTGAAAAATTTCACCCCTCCAAGCATTTATTAATTTATGGGCTGACGCGGTCAAAAAAGGCATATTCATTTGTAACTATCTAATTCCCAGCAGCCTCGCATGACTATTGTATTACGATAGTTCCAATTAATTATTTGCTAAACTATTGACCCTCACAATTATGAGATTACTAAGACTAACCCTGCAGGTTTTCGCGGGAGCATTTTTGTTATGCACATTAACAAAAAGCTATGCGCAGGCACCCAACATTTCATACACGCCTTCCACCAATGTTTATACATTAGGTACGGCCATTCCAACGCTATCTCCAGCCAACACAGGTGGCGCTGTGGCATCATTGGCTTATGGTACCGGGGCTGGTCTTACCGGCGCTGCGTTAAGTAATCCTTATGGTATGGGCATTGATCCTTCCGGCAATATCTATGTTACCAATTATGGCAATAATACGATAAGTAAGTACAATTCATCCGGTACCTATGTAGGTACCTTCGGCAGTACTGCGATAGCAAATCCCCAGGGTATTACTTTTGACAATTCAGGAAATGCCTATGTGTTAAATTACAACCGGACAAATAATGGGCTTGGCAATCATCATGGCAATGCTTACGTGGCTCAGTATAGTTCTACAGGGGTATATGGATCAAACATTATTGAGGGGTTGGGTACGGCCAATGGTATCGCTAAAGATGCCTCAAATAATTTGTATGTAGCCCAGGGTAGTTACAATGGAGGCAACCAGACTGTAAGTGAATACAACTCTGGCGGTACGCTCGCTTTTTCGCTCGCAAGCGGGACAATAACCAATCCTGTAGGCACAGCTGTTGATGGTTCGGGTAATATCTACGTGCTGGATAACACCAATAATAACGTAGTCAAATTTAATTCGACGGGAACTTACATCTCAACGCCGATCACAGGCCTCAGTAATGCCCTGGGAATATCCATCGATGGCGCGGGCGATATATACATCGGTGATTCAGGGTCAAATACGGTTAAAGTATATGCCCCTTCTGGCGCTCTGTTAACAACCATACCTGGTCTGACAGATCCGGAAGGCCTTGTTACCGATAGTAAAGGAAAACTTTATATTTCAGATTATACAAATAATACCGTAACCGGGTTTGGTCCTGTGGGTGGCTATTTTTTAAGCGGAACCCTGCCACCGGGGCTAAGCTTCAGCAGCACCACGGGCACTTTTAGCGGGACACCAACCGCTCCCTTTTCCGCCACAACTTACACTGTTACCGCTTATAACGCCAGCGGAAGCAGCAGCACCACGGTCACTTTATCGTGTCCGGCAGTTGCATCGGCACCTACTATTAGCTATAATCCTTCAATAAACGTTTTTACAACAGGCACTGTGGTATCCTTAAGCCCTACCACCACCGGCAGCCCAACAAGCTTTAGCATAAGTCCTGCTTTACCGACCAATACAGCTGTTACGTTTAGCGCTTCTACAGGTACATTTAGCGGCACACCTCCTGCTTCTGGCACATCAGCCGCTGCATTATACACGGTTACTGCCACCAATGCCTCCGGCAGCGCCAGTACCGTTGTCAGCTTGGCCTTTGTTAAGGATAATTACTGGACTGGTAGTAAAAACTCTGATTGGAACACCAAGCAAAACTGGAGCGCCAATGTAGTACCCACCGCTTTAAACCTGGCGAGTATAGGAGTAATCGACTATACAGGCCAGGAACCCGCCATAACTACGGGCACAACCGTAAATGCCTATTATGTTACTTTCGGGGCAGCTCACAGAGCAACTTTAACTGTTCCTACCGGCGCTACGCTGAACATCAATAACATCCTCACCATTAACAAGGATGCAACTCCGATTTTTACCGGAACGGGTACAGGTACAATAAATATTCTTCCTGCCGCGGTTGTCAACGTTACCGGCACCGGGGCATTAACCATCCAATCGCCACTTACATTTACGCTGCAATCAAATGCTACTGGTTCTGCTGCGGTCAGCCAGATGACGACCGGGTCAATTACCGGTACCGTTAGCGTACAACGATATATAAGCGCGCATAGGGCCTATCGCCTCATATCTTCTCCTGTTTATACTTCATCCGTAACATCAGGATCTAATACTTTTAACGACTACAGTTTGAATTATGTAAAGAATTCGGCTTACATAACCGGGACAAAATTAGCAGCCGGAGGTTTTGATGTGAATTTATCACCGGCAACATTATCGGAAAATCCAACACTGTATTTAT
>Ga0105237_10001396_pt1 | contig 31901 bp, 29 predicted proteins | sample KBSC24metaG_FD_81520 | JGI IMG/M metagenome (GOLD analysis project Ga0105237, IMG submission 81520) | Corn rhizosphere microbial communities from Kellogg Biological Station, Michigan, USA - KBS C2-4 metaG | ecosystem: Host-associated > Plants > Roots > Rhizosphere > Soil | place: Michigan, USA... | reverse complement strand
GGATACGCTGATCGCGTTGTGTGTGGACCGGAGCCTGGAGATGGTGATCGGGATACTGGGAGTGTTGAAGGCCGGCGGGGCGTATGTACCGATCGACCATGGGTATCCGCAGGCACGCATCGATTATTTGCTGGAAGATACGGGTGCGGCGCTGGTGCTGAGCCGGCGCGGGGTTGCTGCTACTCTTCCTTCGGAGAAGGTGTTGTATATCGATCTGGTGGAGGAATTTTACCGGCAGGAGGATGGCTCGGGGCTTCCGCGCTATAGTGGCCCGGCGAACCTGGCCTATGTGCTCTATACGTCCGGCACTACGGGCAAACCCAAAGGGGTGATGTTAGAGCATTTTTCGTTATGCAACCGGGTGTCGCATATGATTGCTTATTCCAATATCACTTCCGCGGATTTTCATCTTTTTAAAACAAATATTGTTTTTGATGTATCCTTCGGTGAGCTGTTCACACACCTGTGCGTAGGGGCTTCCTTACAGGTAACCCAAGAGGTGTTTGACATAGATGAACTAAACGATCTTTTTTTAAGGAAAGATTTTACGTCAGTTCATCTGGTTCCATCCCAATACGATCTGCTTTCATCAACCATCAGGCTGATAGATCTGCATAAGATCTATTTCAGTGGTGAAGCTCTGACGTCCAGGATATTATCAGATATTGACAAGCCTATCAAGATCGATAATTACTATGGGCCGACGGAGTTAGGGGAGATAACGGTATTCTCTCCATTAGAACCATCTGAGGCGTCGGTGATAGGGAAAATATTTCCGAACTGTCGTCAATACGTACTGGACCGGCATGGGAACCCGGTGCCGGTTGGTATAGCGGGGGAGCTGTATGTAGGCGGGGCGGGTTTGGCGCGTGGTTACTGGAAGCGGGAGGAGTTGACGGCGGAGCGTTTTGTTGCCAATCCGTTTGCGGATGTACAGGACCGGGAGAAAGGCTATACGCGGTTGTATAAGACGGGTGACCTGGTCAGGTGGACAGGCGAGGGGAACCTGGAATACCTGGGTCGCAATGATGAGCAGGTAAAGATCCGTGGTTACCGTATCGAGCTGGGGGAGGTGGAGCATGCGCTCTCGCGGGTGGCGGGGATCAGCCAGAGCTGTGTGGTGGCCCGGGAGCGGGTCACGGAGACGGGTACGATCAAGTATCTGGCCGGTTATTATGTAGGAGAGCCAGGCAAAGAAGCGATCCTAAAGGAGTTGTCTAAGAGTTTACCGGAGTATATGGTACCGGCCACGCTGACGGCGCTGGAATACTTTCCGTTGACGGCGAACGGGAAGCTGGACAAGCGGGCGTTGCCGGATCCGGATATGGGGTCTCCGGAAGGATCGTATGTGGCGCCTGTGACGGAGCTGGAGAGGACGCTGTGCGGGATATGGGCGGAGCTGCTGGGGTTGGAGCGGGTAGGGGTGAGTGATGATTTTTTCCGGATCGGTGGGAACTCGATACTGGCGATAAAGGTTATAAGCCGCATAAAAAAAGTGTTTTTTATCGAACTTACTGTTAAGGATTTATTCTTAAATACAACTATTAACGTATTATCGCTATTAATAAAGACAAGAATAAGAGTAGACAGCGAAGAACCTTTATTTCATTTTAGGAAGAATCAGGAGCCTAATGAGGAAGAAGTATATGAAACCACTAGCTCTCAAGCGTGGCGATATTTGGCATATAAGTCGGGCACTTGTCATCCAATGAATGCGATAATACAGCAAGAACTTACAAATGTAAATGAAGGCGCATTGGCTATGGCAGTAGACACTTTGGTTGTCCGACATGAAAGCTTGAGAACTGTTTTTTTGGATAGAAAAGTTGAAACGACTAAGCTTTTTTCATTTTTAACTAAGGGAAGTACCCAGGTATTGCAAAAGGTTTATCCACAAGGTCATTTTACTTCGAATCTATCAGTAAAAGATATATCTAATGAGAAAAACAACGAAACACAAATCCATGCCATAATTAAAGAGATGTATCATTATTTATTTGATTTTCAAAAAGAACAATCTTTCAAATGCAAGTTGATCAAATATACCAATGATAAATATATTTTGCTTTTCGTCATTGATCATATTTTCTACGACGCACAATCAATTAAAATAATAAAAGACGATCTATTTGCAATTTACAATGCTTATTGCAAAGGGCTTCCAAATCCGTTAGAGGATCTTAAATTACAATTTAAAGATTATGCAAGTTACCATAATGATCACCTAAAAGGGAAAAAGCTAATCTATCATTACCTGTATTTCCGCAAACTTTTTGAAGAAATTCCGCAAAGATTGAGCATTAAATCAAATTTTGTAATTGGGAACAAAGAAGAGTCTGTGGATGAAGGAAATTCCAGAGCAAAAGGATATGGATTTATGATCTCCGCGGAAATCTTAGATCAGGTATTAAAATTGAGCTCTGACCTTGAGATCAGTCTTTACAATTTTTTATTGGCCGTATATTGTGTGTTCCTTAGAAAAATAAGCGATCAAAATGATTTTGTAATAGACTCTCCGATCTCTACGCGTAATAACGAGGAATTTTATAAGATTATCGGATGGTTGTCTGGTGTTTTGATCTCAAGAGTAAAAGTTGACGACGAAATGAGTTTTAGAAATTTATTCTTTATTTGTAAGAATATCATAGCTGAGGCCATGGAACATATCTATTATCAAAATATCACAGTCGGACTATTTAAGACTATAAATGGAGAGGATGTCGGAATTGAATGGGGGCAGTTGGTCTCTGCGCAACTCAATGTTATCGAGGAAAGGGATAGAGAGGTGAAGAACTTTGAATCATCTCATTATGTTTCAAATTATGCGTCTTCGGACATTAATTTCAACATTATAGCCGTTAAAAATGGAATGGTCGTAAGATGTACTTATAAAATTGATGCGATTGATCCAATGGAGATCTCAGAAATTTGCAACAGCTTTGTTGATATTTTGAAAATAGCAGTCGATTCACCTAATATTAAAATAATAGATGGAATTAAATTAAATTCTAGTGTGCCAGGTTAAGGGGGTCCAACCACATGTGTCAATTAAATATCTAAAGATTTTTTCCCGTATTATATGAAAATCTTGCTTTTTATGAGATGCTATACTGTCCCAGCCATAATATTTCATCATATTTCCTGACAGGACTTTTCCGTCCTGAAAAGGACAGATGGTTTTTATATTGCCCATTATTTGGCACGATGCTGACAAATGGATATCCTCCCCGCTATCAAATGTATAAGGTTTGATTGACCAAAAATATTTGAGCCATTCTGTTTTAAAAAACCAGCTATTACAACCATAATCAATAAAAGTATCTTTTGGGCAATAGTTCGCACTGGATAAATTATCGTAGTCGCCTATATAGCATTCATAATAATGTTTTCTGCTTTTCACCATTTCAGGTGAATAGTCATTAAAAGGAATAATACGGCCGGATGAGCCAACTATAGAATTTTTTTCAAAACAAGTTTTCAGGCAATTTTCAATCCAATTGAAAGAAGGAATGACGTCGTCATCAAGAATATATAAATATGGAGTCTTTACATGTAATCCTAAAGAGAATCTTCCAAAATATGAAAGGTTATTTGTGTTAAATTGATATTTAACCAGGGGGAATTTTTTAAGAATATTTTCAACATTAATATAATTATGGCATTGGTAAACCCATATTTCTTCTGGGGGGATAACTTGAGCGAGTAATCTATTTAGTTGTTCTTCTAAATAATTCCTTTTCCAAACAGTTAATATTGCGGTTACCATTTTAGGCCTGATTTGATAATTTGATTTTGGTGGAATGTGTTTTTTCCCATTTAATTAGGGGAGTCTCATGAAAGCTACTTATCATAAACAGGTTGGAGATGTTGGGTATACCTATATGCTCGCATATTACCTGGCTTAGCAGAGAAAAGTGTTCTTTAAAATTCATTTCACCAGAGAAAGTTGAGCATGCGTTGATCCAGGTAAATAACCACTTCAAGTTTTTATTTTTAGACAGATCGCTCCATATTTCCTCAGAGATCTCAGTCAAAACAGCCTTGTTTTCAAGTAAAAAACTGTCACTGGTTTTGGTGTATTTTAGTTTGGGATTCGTGGTCGCTTCATTCGCCTCATCCAGCAAATGCAGTAAATCATTTATTATGGTTTGGGTATCAGAAAGGCTCGGATAGTAAGCCCTGAAAATTCCTAACTGAAGGTAAACTATAAAAGAAAAAACTGTTTTACGATCTATTGTTTCTACATTCCCAAACAATTGCATTGCATCGGATATGTTTACCCTCAAATTGTTTACCGCTACCGTATTAAATGAATAAAAATCAGTTTCATAATATTGATTGTTCCAGGCGGTGTTGTTAGGATAAAATTTGTAGGTTAGATCGGATGTTTGTGATGGATTTTCCAATAAAAATCGATCCATGAAATCCAAAAATTGGGACTCAAGTCTTTGGTTGTCCTGGTCAATACTTTTTAATGTTACATTTATATGATCACGTGACCAGAATGAGAAATGTACAAAGTAGAGGTCTATTAGCTTATTCTTCCTGATGAATGGAAATATACCATCCTTTAATAAGTGCGGGAAGGACGTTCTGTCATAATATATAGATCCCCTAACCCATTGATTGTTTAATTTATCGTTCATGATTGGTTGTTGCTTGGCCGTTTATTCTCAACGGGCCATGTGGATAAGATTTTTATATAGTCTCTGTAATATGGTGGCCTTCTCGACGATTATTTCTGCATCGGCGATCATACCGTATTTTATGGTTATTTTTCTTTGTTCGTTTACCGGTTTTTCAATGGAGAAGGATACCTGGGCGGCAAATGCAGTATCTTTCAAAGGTATATCAGATATAGAAATTAGTTTTCCTGAGATAATTCCATACTCTTCAAAAGGGTAACTTCTCAATTTAAGTAATACCGTTTGCCCGACTTTAATCTTTCCCATGTTGCTTTGAGGGACATTTATTTCGCCAAAAAAATGTTCATTGCCACTGTTGATATAAAATATGTTCTGATTAGCAAAAAAGATTGCATTTTCCTGAATTATACCAACAAAGGAAACTTTACCAGCTTGCGAGGCTATTAATACGTATTTGCTTTTCCATAATTCCAAATCACTGATAAGTCTATTCAAAGCTTGAATAAAATTTGCTTTTTTATTCGCTATTTGATTGTCAAGTTCAGCTATTTCGTTTTGTCTCTCAGAATGATTTTCCGTTAAAGTGATCAGGTTTAATTCTGCCTGTATTATCGGGGCTTTTCTGCCTAAGAGTTTACTTTTTTGTAGTCGAAGTTCCATTGGTGTTTCGACACCTTGTTCGTGTAGTTGTTGATGTACGTTATATTCTTCTTGTGCAATGCCTGTATCCTGAGAAGATAAATTCTTTTGTAATATCCATTGTTGCTTTTGTTTCTCAATATTAATTAGTTCGCTTTCTAAATAAGATCTTTTTTTAACCAAAAAGCCGTCGCTTATAGAAGATTTATAATCAAGATAGATCTGATAAAAGGATTGATAAGCTTCCTGCACTTCACCCAATTGAAGATTTGCCGGTGGTGTTATCCAAGTGGGATCTAAAGATTGGTTGATGTAAAGGCGGTTGACAATATTTTTACAGTCAGCTAATAATTTTAACACCGCTGCGTGGTTTGCGGTACTTTCTAAATACGCCAGGGGTTGACCATCCGGCACCTCCTGGTTTTCAGTAACGAGTAATTTGGTTAACTTGCCGGAGATCTTGACCTGTATAGGTTTAGGTGCGTTTAGTGAGGTAATTAACAGCTGAGTTCTAATAACGTCAGGATAGTTAATTATACCGGACATTCCGATAATTAAAACCAGCACCACAAGAAAAGCTGTTGTTCCGGAATGTAGCAGCCACCCGGGTGGAGTTGAAATAATCTCTTGTATTTCTTCAGTATGTAGATTGGATGACAATTTCTCGACTGGGTCCATTGTAAATATATCTATGTGCCTAGTTCCAATTGATTTTTTAGCAAACTGTAATATTTTCCCTTAATATTTGACAGCTCGGTGTGTGAGCCTTGTTCAATTATTCTGCCCTTCTCCATAACTACAATATTATCTGCATTGACTACGGTACTTAAGGTATGGGCTACTATTACAACTGTCTTCCCTTTGAAAAATTCATGTAAATTAGCCATAATAATGCGCTCATTATTGGCATCGAGGGAATTCGTCGCTTCATCAAAAAAAATAAATGCGGGATCTTTGTAGATGGCTCTTGCTATAAATATTCTTTGTTTTTGACCTTGGCTTATGCCATTACCGGCGGCTCCTATCATTGTATTCAGGCCTAATGGGAGCTCCTTAATAAATTCCTCAATGTTAGAAATTTTGAGTGCTCTTTGTAATTTTTGTTGATCGATATTCTCATCGCCAACGACTATATTCCCAACAATTGTGTCTGAAAAAATAAAGCCGTCTTGCATTACAATACCACATTGGCTTCTCCATGCTTTATAGTCAAGGTGATCTAAGCTTAAAGGACCTACTTTAATTTCTCCTTTTTCTAATGTATAAAAGCGCAACAACAATTTCAAGATAGTAGTTTTTCCGCTTCCGCTCATCCCGACGATCGCAGTTACTTTTCCTTCTGGAATTGACAAATTAATATCATGTAAAATAGCTTCATTGCCAGCTCCCGGATAACGGAATGTTATATTTTTGATAGTTATGCTTTTATCAATTGGGATCTCATTCACATATTGGGTTTCATTATCTTGTTCATTATTCAATTCATAAATTTCGTTTAAACGTTCAAGACTTATTTTCGCATCCTGATACAACTGGATAAAATTGAGCATATTCTCAATAGGGCCATTTGCCTGCCCTACTATATATTGAATTGCCATCATGCCGCCAAGTGTTAGTTGTCCTTCAATCACCGACTTAACACTTAGAAAAATAATGGCTATGTTTTTAGCCTGATTTATAAACATAGATCCCGCTTGCTGATATTGTGAAAGGGCTAAACTTTTAATACTGATCTTAAATTTTCGAGCTTGAATTTCTTCCCAGCGCCATCTTTTTTGGTGTTCACAATTGTTAAGCTTAATTTCCCGCATGCCAGAAATTAATTCTACAACGGCGGTCTGATTGATCGAATAAACATTAAACAGTCTGGAATTTAGTCTTCTTCGATATTTTAAAAAGGAATAAATCCATGCAGTATATAATATAGTCCCGGAAAAAGATATAACAAATATTAAGGGACTATAGTAAAGCAGAACGGTAGTAAATATTAAAAGATTAAAAACAGAAAAGGCCGTATTAAGTGTACTATCTGTAAGAAATGATTGCACGGTTCCCTGATCCTGCATTCGTTGCATAATATCTCCAATTGGCTTAGTTTCAAAAAAGCTAATCGGCAGCTTCATGAGTTTGGCAAGAAAATCCGTCAACAAGGTGATATTTATACGTGTGGTAATGTGTAGCAATATCCATGAACGAATAAAAGTTACTGCCGATGCTCCCAGGAAAAGCATTACCTGAGCAATAAGGATTAAGTAAACGAAGTTTATATTATGTGTATTTATACCTATATCGACTAATGATTGTGTTAAGAAGGGAGTGATCAGCGAAAGTATGGTAGCAATCAACATACCCATTAACAATTGACCAATTAAAACTTTATAGGTAAAAAAATACTTTAGAATGTTATCCCACTTTAATTTATAATCACTTTCTTTATTATCGTAAAACACGGGAGTCGGACTGAGGAGAATTGACATGCCTGCCCGCAATTCTTCATTTTGAAACCAGTTTGTTTCTAATTCAGCAGCAGTATAAGTAACTAATCCTTTTGTAGGATCTGCAATGAAAAATGTGCCCTTTTTAATTTTATATAGCACAACAAATCCATAACGGGTCCAATGTAATATGCAAGGAAGATTTGCTTCTTTTAATTGATTTATACCTATAAACTTTCCTGAAGTTCGAAAATTTAGTTTTTCGGCCGCCTCGCACATTCCCAGAAACGATACTCCAGTCAAATTGAGCTGACATATATTTCTAAGTTTAGTAATTGAAATGTTACGGCCATAATGTTTCATTATCATCCGTAGACATGTAGGCCCACTATCGTTGCGATCCTGTTGTCTGAAAAAATAGAATTTCAAATTCTAATATAGTTTAATATATTGTTTAAGTATCTTAAAACCCCAGGACACTGAAATATAATAAAATTTATTTAAAGCATTAACAACAAAAAATATAGGAATTGCATTTTGATTTCGTAAATAAAAAAGGGTCTATATATATAGATATATATATAATGTAACTGATTCAAAACAATAATGTCTTAAAAGGTGATCCCCAAAATTTGGACGGGCATTTAAGATTTAAAATAAAATCTTAAATTACGGGTATGAGTAAACTAAGTAGGCGTAAATTTACGGCAGAATTTAAAACGAAAGTAGTTCTTGAATCTTTGAAAGAGCACAGCAGCATTGAAGAACTAGCTCGAAATCACAAAGTACATCCCTCTCAAATAAATACCTGGAAGCGGGAGTTTTTAGGGAAGGCCTCTGTGGTATTCGGCAAGAAAGAAAGGGAAGATCAGAAGCCGGAAGCCGATGCAGAAAAACTCTATGCCCAGATAGATCAGTTGAAGGTAGAAAACGATTCTCTCAAAAAAAGAATTGGTGTAAAATCTCTTGAGGAGCGTCGGAATATGATCGAGCAAAATCATTCACAAATAAGCATATTTCGGCAGTGCGAGATCTTGAACTTGCACAGGAGCGGGTTATATTATCAACCGGTTGCCGAGAGCAAGGAGAATCTGGACATTTTGCGTTTGCTGGACGAGCAATACCATAAAACGCCTTTTTACGGAATAAGGAAACTAACAGAGTGGCTGCGAAACATGGATTATCAAATTAATCACAAGCGTGTAAGACGATTGATGAAATTAATGGGCTGGAAGACCTGTGTCGGGAGCAGAATACCAGTTGACCGGAAATAGAGCGTTAAGAGAAGCCTGAAATACTCAACAGCGGCCAGGTTAGCCAATTTGCCAGCGAGACATAAATATTTTATCTAATGGCATCATTAAAGCTTGCTAATATTTTTCAGTCTAACATGGTTGTCCAACAGAACAAACCCTTAAAAATATGGGGTACCGCGATTCCATCAAAAAAAATTTCAGTTAAAGTCAGTTGGTCTCTTAAAGAAATTAGTGTTGTGACAGATAGCAACGGCAATTGGATGGCAAAGATAAAAGTCCCTAAGGTCTTGGCTGGAGATTATACAAAGCATATACTGTATTTTACATGTGAAAAAGATTATATCGAGCTGGATAATATTCTTATTGGAGAAATTTGGCTTGCTGGCGGCCAATCTAACATGCAATTCAGGATGCATTGCGAAGAGGGCAAATCCAACGGAGTTGTAGACTATGAGAGGGAGATTGCTTTAGCAAATTTTCCGAATATCAGGATGTTTTATGTTCAACTCAATTTTAAGTCTCAACCCTATAATGAAGTTGTTGGTAAGTGGCAGATATGTTCACCTGAAACGATAGGCCCGTTTAGCGGAGTCGCTTACTACTTTGCCCGGGAATTATATTTTAATCTCAACATACCTATAGGAATTATTTTATCGAATATAGGGGCATCTAAAGCTGAAGCATGGGTTAGCCGGGAGGCATTGGTATCCGATAGTGTGTTAAATGACGTATATCTTAAATCATATGACGAGTGCTGCGTTTCAAAGGAACCGCTGGATGATGGATTTACATGGGATAAAGTCAGGAGACCAACTTTGCTTTATAACGCTATGATATATCCATTAAAGGACTTAAATATACAGGGTGTAATTTGGTATCATGGCGAACTCAACAGAAATGATAGAAGCAATTATTCCAAATTAATTAAAAGTATGATAATTAGTTGGCGTAAAGATTTTCAAAATGAAAAACTACCGATATATTTTGTGCAGGTGCCTCCTTACTTTTGGGATAATGAGGATCAAACGGTATATGACTATGCCATTTTTCGGGAAGCACAAACTTGTGTAAGGGAATTAAAAAACACCGAACTGGCTGTGTTGATTGATAGTAATGAGCCTAAAAAGCTTCATCCTAGAAATAAAAAAGTTGTCGGTGTCAGGCTCGCAAATATTGCTTTGCATAAAAATTATAATTTCAATGAAATCGCTTATTTAGGACCTCAGGTAAAATCCATTTTAATTTCAAATAAAGTTATTCAAATAAAATTTTCAAAAAACTCTATTGGTTTTGGATTGACTACATCCGATAATCAACCGCCAAAACATTTTTATGTTTCGGGGAAGGAAAGGGTATTTCATGAAGCAAATGCGACGATTCAAGGAGATTCCATTTTTTTAAAATGTGACAAAGTATCTGAACCAGTTGCCGTGCGATATGCTTTTACGAACGCCGCCGTTTCTAACTTAATCAATAAAGATGGCTTGCCTGCTGAGCCTTTTAGAACCGACAATTGGGAAAAAACGAAGATCGTAACTATTGTAAACAATAAGCCAGGTGTGGGGAAAACCACATTGACAACCAACCTTTCAATATACTTCGCATCCAAAAGCTTTAAAGTTGCAGTAGGGTATACTGACTTAATTGGAAATTTCTCCTTGTTAAATAAGCATGAACCTCAATTGTCAATTGACTTTAAAGAAAATTTTGAACAACTGGAGAAATTATCTTACGACATAATAGTAGTTGACACTCCCTCAAATTATTTTAACCACTTTGACAAACTAATAGCAATATCAGATTTTGTTTTAGTGCCTATCATTCCAGACAATTTTCATGTTTCGGATATTAATATAGCCCGCCAAATACTAGCTGTACAAAGCAGACATACTATCAAAGCAGGAATTGCTATGAATCGGGTTAAAACCTTACGCGATGAAACATTAAAATTGTATGAATATTTAAAATATATCCCATTTCCTTTGATGGAAACTGTTATTCATGAAAGGTCTGATTATCGTAATTCTTTTTTGAATGGAGATATTATAAATACGACAGACGTAAAAGAGAAATTTGAAATTGTGTCTTTAGCCGAAGAAATCCTTAAGAAAATAGGTTGAACTGTTGCAGTATTAATTGTTTGATATGGTTTTAACTGCGAAGGGTAAGAAGGTTTCATTCTTCCGGTCGGGAATCAGCAATGGTGCAAGCTGTGCTTCGACGAAGTAGATCTTACTTTACTTTTAGGATCAAATAGATGTTCTAAATGGCTCAGAATTTAATGTTTATATGAACGTACAAGAACAAATCAAAAACTATATTGCCAGCCAACCTGAATCAAAACGTAGTGAAATACAAGAGTTGCACCGGCTGACACTTCAGATATCCCCAGCATGTAAATTATGGTTTGACGATGGTAAAAACAGCGAAAATAAGACTGTTGCCAATCCTACTATAGGGTATGGATTTCACACCCTAAAATATGCTAATGGAACAACCAGGGATTTTTTTCAAATTGGTATAAGTGCAAACAAAACCGGAATTTCTGTCTATATCCTTGGTATCAAGGATAAGACATACTTAGCCCAAACGTTTGGAAAAAAACTAGGCAAGGCAAGCGTGACCGGGTATTGCATTAAGTTCAAAACTCTAAAAGATATAAACGTCGATATACTTGAAGCGGCAATACGATATGGGTTTGAGGCTCAGAATGAAAAAAAGTGAGCTGATGAGATAATTATCGAACCTCTCGTCTTCAAGGAAAATCATTCGGTGCGGAGACTTTTAATGGGATTCATCAGGGCCGCTTTCAGGGCCTGGAAGCTAACGGTACATAAAGTTATGAAAAGCATGCTGGCGCCGGCCAGAACGAAGATCCAGGGCGAGATATACGTGTGGATCGTGTAATTCTGCAACCATTTGTTCATGGCCAGTCCGATCAGCGGCATGGCGATCGCCATCGAGAGGGCGATGAGTTTCAGGAAGTCGCCCGATAGCAGCGCCCAGAGGTTCACGACTCCGTTTCCGCACACTCTATGTTCAGTTTTATAGCTTGCAAATTCTTGAATATTGGAAAAGAACGCTCATAGATACACGAAGTGTACGATGGCATGATGTCTTAATTTTAATTTGCCAACATTGCGGGAGAAGAGCGGCAGTGGCTGTGACGGCGGATCAGGTTGAAAAGTTGGGGGATTTAAAAGAAAGTGGTTGTTTTGTGGCCAGATGACGATCAATCTCATACGGCAGATGTTGACCCGGACATGCCGTTGCTTTGGGTACTTCGGGATGTGCTGCATCTGACGGGAACCAAGTATGGTTGCGGCATGGCACTGTGCGGGGCCTGTACGGTGCACTTAAACGGGGATGCCGTTCGCTCATGTGTGACTCCGGTGCACCGGGCGGAAGATCACCGCCTGGTCTCCGTTCCGAACAATTCACCATTGAAAGCATTTTTGGGCGTCTTGAGAAAATTGGCGATCCTTTTGTTGGGGCTCTGAGGACAGGGATAAATATGAAAACGGCAACGCTATTACTGGAGAGAAGATGACGGTTATTTGAGATAGCTGGGTTGGTTCTCGAATAGGTGATACCCCTCTTTTCCATATACCACCCATCGAAATAGATCCACTACCGGATCAAAGAGGTTTACTTTCCTTCCTGTCCCTTTTTCAAAGTATTCCATCCTGCTTATTCTCACGCATATCAACAAGTCTTCATTAGCGAGGCCAGCGAAATTTGAAAATACTTTATCTGGAAATCCTTCGATATTTGAAACCAATTCCGCAACTCCTTCTACATTCACATAATAATTATATTTCTTATTATAAAAACGCAGTGTGGCTGGAAATGTTTTTTCGATGCCGCTGATATCCTGGTAAGGCTTGGGGAGTGAAAACCAGATGTTTCCGTCTTCACTTGCGCTGATAATTCGTATTATGGAACTGGGGAATTTTACAATCGACTCACTGAAATCCGAAAAGACAGCAGTCTTCAAATTCTCAATTTGTGAGGTTATCTTTCCGAAATACACTCCAGGAAACATAAGCTTAGTTTTGATGATAGCATTTTTTGTACCCAACTCAATCGACCTAAATCTATGAATATAGACTGTTAAATAGTTTGAGAGGCATCAGTCGCCAATGTGATTGAGGTCATCCAATTGAAGGTGCGTTCTTATCCTATTTCGGGTTTTGGGCCCCTATAAGTGTTAATTTATTCCGTTATTCACAAATTATCGTTACATTTAATTAAATAAGTTGGCTGAAGAATAGCTTTTTTCAAAATGACCGCTGCTATTCTTCTTGATTTGGCTCTGTTAAATACTTCCTCATATAGAAGGAAACCTTCCCGAATTATATAATGCACTATTGAAAATGAAGTGACTGGATGTGCACATTTGGTTGCTTGCTGCCTCTAAAATAAATCGGCATGTCAGATACCGTTCAACGATACGAAAGTGTAGTGACTTCTTCGATGGATGCCAGGCAATTCGAAGCACTCTTCAATAATGCGATTATAGGGATCGTGTTAACCAACCAGGCGGGAGAGATCATGCTTGTGAACCAATTTGCCGAAGATCAGTTTGGATACACGGGGAAGGAACTGGTCGGAAAGCCAGTGGAGTTATTAATCCCGCACAAATTCCGGGGAAGACATGAAGGGCATCGGCAAAACTTCTATCATCACCCTCAAACTCGAATGATGGGAGAAGGACGGGATCTTTACGCACTTCGTAAGGACGGAACTGAGTTCCCCGCCGAGGTCAGTCTTAGCCATTATGAATTCGAAGGGAAGAATTACGTCATTGCATTGATCGTGGACATCACGCTCCGAAAAAAGGGTGAAGAGTCGATTCAACGTCAAAATGAAGAGCTGGAAAAGTTGGTGAATGAGCGGACATGTATGCTACAGGATGCTTATCTGGCATTGGAGAAATCAGATGCAGAATTGAAGCTGGCATATGAAAAGGAAAAAGAGTTGGGAGAAATGAAATCCCGGTTTGTATCGATGGCATCCCATGAGTTCCGGACCCCCTTGAGCACCATTCTTTCTTCCATCAGCCTTGTTAAACGATATGGGAGAACGAGTGAAATAGATAACCAGGAGCGGCATATTGCCAAAATTCAAAATGCGGTTAAGAATTTAAATTCCATTTTAGAGGATTTTTTGTCATTGGGCAAGTTGGAAGAAGGACTGGTGATGGCAAACCTGGAGCGACTGGGCAAGCATATTTTCCTTGCCGATATCGAGGAGATATTGCAGGAAATGAACCAGGCATCCGGCAAAGACCAACAAATGGAATTCAGCCATTCACTGAAAAATGAGTTTTTTATCGTAGACAGAAAGCTTCTTCGAAATATTCTGAACAATCTGGTATCCAATGCCATTAAATATTCCTCTGAAAAATCTGTTATTACTACCCATTGCTGCGACGAATCTGGCGATTTACAAATCTCTGTCCAGGATAAAGGAATTGGCATTTCGGAAGAGGAGCAAGAGCACCTGTTCGAGCGGTTTTTTCGCGCCAATAACGTTGCTGGTATCCAAGGTACCGGTCTTGGGCTGCATATCGTGCGACGATATCTGGATTTGATGGACGGCCGAATTACATTGAACAGCAAGCTAAACGAGGGGACCACATTCACCATATTCATACCGCAGCCGGTCTAGTGCTTGTTCTATTCTTCCGCAAAAGCATATTCCTTTTCTTCAATCTCAAGATGGTTATCCACAGAGCTAACGCCAGGCGCGGACCATGCGGCATCTTCAGCATCTTTCCATTCCACCAGCGAACGGACTTTGCCATTCAATACTACCTGGCTTCCGATCATCTCAACGGATATCTTACTGCCGTCGATTGTTGCACTTCGATGAAAGGCAGCCATTATTTCCCGTTTTACATCTGCCGCTTTGACGGCAGGGCGTACAACAATAAAATTGTTCACTTTGCGCACGCCGGTCAGGCCCTCGATGGCATTAGCGGCCGCGGTCCGCTGGAAGTCCCATTCCACATCCCCCTCCAATGTTACCACGCCGTCTTCGACCTTGATTTTGATCCGGTCTTCCATTACTGCAGTGTGCCATTTGAGCGCAGTTGCCACTGCAGCGGCGATTTCCGTGTCCGTTCTAACAAAGCCGGGGGAAATGCCCACCTGAATATCCTCGGCGACAGCCTTTACCCCGGCAATTTTTCTGACGGCCAGCTCCGCCCCAATTTTCTTTGTGTAGGTATCCACCAGGCCAGTCAAGGTCACAACCCCGTCTTTTACGGACACGCCGATTTCGGCAGGATTCAGCCAAGGCTCCCACTTGAGCTGGTCCATCACATCTTTTTGAATTTGAGCATCTGATTTCATGATAAAATTGTTTTTAAAAAACGACAGAATGTGTATGTTTCTTTCGGTCATGAGGCACTTCAGGTAAGATCAGCAATGGAATATCCGTTTTGAAGATCATTTCCCTGGTATTACTTCGGAGGAACCATCTTTCAGGAAGGTACTCGCGATGGGGTACCATAGCCAACAGATCGACATGATGCGTAGAAATAAAATTCTTCAAGGCTTTGCTAATGTTCTTATCCAGAGGATATTCATATAAGGGCTCCAGTTTGGATACCATTTCGCTTAAGTTGGAAGGCCGGTTCAGAATTTCGACCACTTCGTTTGCTTTCTTTGTGACAACTCTTACTATGTATAGTGTCGAATGAAACCTTTCCACCATCATCCGTAGGAAATCCAATAGATGCGTGCCAGCATGATAGGATATATCGTTTGCAAGCGAAATTGTTTCAGGTCTTCTATAGGACGCTCCTTCCGGAATAACCATTAACGGAACAGTCGTTTTTCTTGCTAACGACGTAACTGTACTGCCAAAAAACCTGCGCGTTGCTTTGCCGCTTCCTTTCATGCCCGCCAAAATAAGGTCCGCATGCATTTCTTTGGCAGCTTCGAGGACTGCATTGGAGGAGGAGCCTTCCTTAGCCAATACTTCAAGGGGTGTAGCTTCTTCGGAATTAAAGAAGTCGGCTTCCCCTTCCAGTTGGTGTTTTACAAGCTCGCACATATCTGGCGCAACCAAAATCAGGGGTTCTGTGACTGTAACAGGTACTTGCTGGTAAGCGCTAACCAGGATTACTCTTGCGTTGAATGCCCGGGCTAATTCTATTCCATATTGAGTGGCATTGCGCGAAGCTGCTGAAAAATCCGTCGCTATGAGAAAAGTTTGCATATGGAATATTTGTTTTAATCCTGATTGAGTCGCCTATCAAATGCCTGTACAATTTCTTTTTTCACGACTTTCGGGAAATTATCCGGTTCAATGGATAGCGAGTATCCTTCTTCCATGCCTTCTGCATAATCGAACCTATAATAGTTCTTCCAAAAAATCCTTGGGTGCCTTTTCTTTATACCGCAGATATCCTGGAGGAAAATCCCAAAAAGTGCGTCCGTCCGGGGTGTTTTTGGATGTCCCATAGAATTCTATTTTCTTAAAGTTACAACCCACATACTTGCTTTAGCGTGATGCTAATCATCAAGGAAGGTGATTGGTGTCATCGTCGGCTGAAAGAAGGGGAACTAGCTTTATCAAAAAATTTATGGAAAAGATCCTTTTGGCGATCGATGTCCAGAATCTGGACGAAAATGCCGTCTATTTCGCGACCTATCTCGCACGGCTGACCCGATCGAATTTAACGGCAATCTTTCTCCAGAACTTGATCAAACAGGAAGAGGTCATCCTTGAGGCGGGAGAAGAAGGTAGTGCCGTGGATGTGATTCTGATCCGCGAGGGTGCCGATGACAAAGAATTGGCTGAATTGAGGGATCAGAATATCCTGCTATTCAGGGAATTGATAAGGAGGGCAGGAGTTCCGGCCAGTATCTATCTCGATAAAGGCGTCCCGGCCAGGGATATCGTCGCCGAAAGCAGGTTTGCCGATCTGCTGGTGATCGATGCCGCCACTTCCTTTTCGGTGAGCTATGAAGGGCCGCCAACCCGTTTCGTCAAGGGTATTCTACAGGAGGCAGGCTGTCCCGTAGTCATTTCCCCCGAAAGCTTTGATGGGGATATTGAAAACATCCTATTCTGCTATGACGGTAGTAAGGCTTCCTTATTCGCGATGAAGCAGTTTTCCTATTTATTCCATGAACTGAAGTCTAAAAGAGCCAAAGTAATCGATTTATCCGTTGGGAGATTCCCGGAAGACAAAGGGCGGATCACCGAATGGATAAAATACCATTACAACGATGTCGAATGGATCCCAACGGAACCGGAGGCAGCAAACGCCCTGTTCAACTACCTGCTGCGAAAGAAGAATGATTTTGTGGTAATGGGCGCTTATGGAAGAGGGCTTCTGGCTTCCTTTTTTGAAAAGGACCCCGAAGAAGGGACTACCCGGACGACCAGCCTGCCGATTTTTGTGGCTCACTGTTGACTATTAATCAATCATCTATAACTATCCGATCATGCCTACCAACGTTGTCCCTGAAGCCGTTGAAAAAACGGAGACCGTAAAGACCATTTACGCCCGACGCGCTGTCAGAAAATACAAAGAGAAACCGGTCGATAGAAAATTGATCGAACAGGTGCTGGATGCGGGGCGGATGGCTCCCTCGGCCATGAATAAACAGCCATGGCAATTTTATGTCCTCACCAACAAGGAAACCATCCATTCCTTCTCCCGCGAGATAGCCGCGGTCATGACCAAAGGAGCGCTAAAGTCCGGGGTATCCGGTATTGCCCAGCTATTGAAGGCGGCTTCGGGCCTTTTGCACCTTTCCCATGGGATCGATCTCCACGCAATAAAAGACCCCGTGTTTTACGGAGCGCCGGTGGTCATCTTCCTTACGGCTCCCCGCGATAATGAATGGGCTTCCCTGGATATCGGGATGTGCGCCCAGAATATCATGCTGGCGGCAAAATCCCTTGGACTGGATACTTGCCCCGTTGGCTTTGGGAAATACGTGGAAAAAACGAAGATATTTTCCCGGCTGCATGTTCCGGCTTCCGAAGAAGTAAAGCTGGCGATCATCCTGGGCTATGGCGACGAATCGCCGGAAGTACATGAAAGGACCAGGGTAAACCTATTATTCATCGATTAAAAAAATTGATATGGAAAAGATCTTTGAGAACAAGGTAGCTGTGGTAACAGGCGGCAGTTATGGTATTGGACAGGCGACAGCCCTGGCCTTCGCCAGGAGAGGTGCGAAGGTGGTCATCGCCGACTGGATGGAAGACAAAGAACAGGCGACGCAGAAGCAGATCGAAGCGGCAGGAGGGGAGGCGCTGTTTGTGAAATGTGATGTTTCGAAGGCCGGGGATATTACAGGAATGATCGACAAAGCCTTTTCTGCCTATGGCCGGCTGGATTTTGCCTTCAATAATGCCGGCATCGAAGGGGTATCGGCCGTAACGCAGGAATGCACACAGGACAACTGGGACCGGACGATTGCGATTAACCTTACAGGTATCTGGTTGTGTATGAAGCATGAGTTGCCTCATATGCTCAGGCAGGGAAAAGGAGCTATCGTCAATTGCGCGTCCGTAGCCGGGCTGGTGGGTTTTCCGGGACTTCCGGCCTATGTGGCCAGCAAACATGCAGTGGTAGGTCTTACAAAGACGGCTGCACTGGAGAATGCAAAGCTGGGGGTACGTATCAATGCCGTGTGCCCGGGGGTCATACGAACAGCTATGATCGACAGGCTTACCGGAAAGGATAAGGTTGCGGAGCAACAATTCATCAATATGGAGCCCGTGGGCCGGTTTGGAGAACCGGCTGAAGTGGCGGAAGCGGTAGTTTGGCTATGCTCCGATGCGGCTTCTTTTGTAACAGGACACGCTATGCCGGTGGACGGAGGATGGATCGCTTCCTAAAATTACCCGGCCGGGAAGAAGAGGAGCATGATAGAGCCCTGGTATGAATAAAATTTTGTATATTAGGTAAATTGATTTTTCCATACATGCGTAGATGTTTAGTGCCCAGCCCGTTTCTGATCATATTTCTGGTCTTTCTGTTTTCTTGTCGTGCCCTTAACTTTTATGGCGATGCCGATAAGCCGATATTTAATTCCGGCGAAAAAGAGATAGAAAAGGAGGAACCGTGTGACTCGCTCAATGTAGTAACATTTAATATCAAAAAAGCCAGGAAGATACAATTGGCGATTTCCGAAATGAAAGAGGTGGAAAAGAAGACGCCCGTTGATATTTATTTGTTGCAAGAAATGAATGAGGAAGGAGTAGAAGCTATCGCATCGGGTCTGGGCTTGAATTACCTGTATATCCCCATTGCGTATGACAAGTCGGACAAAAAAAATATTGGAAACGCTATTCTAACGAAAGGCACAATTGAACATCCCGAAAAATTGATCTTGCCGCACGCAAAATGGCAGAACCAGCAACGGCGAAGCGTTACCATCGGTGAAGTGACTATTCATCAAAAGAAAATATTGGTGTTCAGCGTTCACACGGAAACCGTAGCGATGAGCCGGAAAATGAGGGAAGACCAGGTCGACTCGGTGATTCGCTATGGCCAGCAAGAAGCTTCGCATTATAAGTATGTTTTGATAGGAGGAGATTTTAATACTGCATTTCCGGCATATTCCCGGTCGGTTGTCAATAAATTCAGCAGCAATGGATTTGATTGGCAAACTTCAAAGGTTGGCAGTACCGCGAAGGCAATGATGGGGTTGGTGACACCCATAAATGACTATTTATTTTCCAAAGGATTTGTATTCATGAACGCCTATGCGATACGGGATTCAAAATCGAGCGATCATTACCCCGTATTTGCGACATTACGCTATTGACACGGCTCATTTTGCAAGTGCGGGAGTTCCCCCCGGAACAGCCATCGTCGTCACCCTTGTCTATAGGTTCCTGTCCTTTTGGTCTCCTATGCCCATTGGCACTTTCCTTTACAGGCAATGGCTAAAAAGCGCACCGGCAGATGTGGAGTGACACCGATGCAATAGTCTGACCGGTGTGATGCACATTACTGTTTTCACCTGCTCAACACTTTCCTATCGATCAAATCCTCCACAATATTGCGTGCATACCTGTCCGCCATAGTGGGCGTAGGATCCCTTGTAAAGGCTTTCGACTGTCCGGACCAAAGCAGGCGCCCGGTCAAGACTTCATATAGATTGCTTTCCAGGAGAACTTCCACATCTACGGTCCTGTAGCCTGGCTCGGCGTAATAGCCCCAAACCCGGTAATAATAGCCATAGAATCCCCGGTAAAATCCCACCGGACCATAATAAACATTGCCGGGTACCCAACGGTCATGTTCGTTGACATCAAGGACGCGGATGGTGATTATGCCGTCAAAGCCCTTTCCAAGTAATGTCTTTTGCATGGCCGAAGAATCGTTCCTGTTGGCGAAATCCGGGCCCAACTCATCCAGGCTTGTTGCTGCATTATACCCATATCCGCGCAGTTCCTTGCAGACCCCATCCTCTCCCAATTTTCGCTTGGAGAGGTCCTTGCCGATCGCCATTACCAATATTCTTGAAAAGTTCCTCTGTGGCGCCGGTGTCTCGCTCCAGGAACCTGTAAGTTTTACGGAGGGGCCACAAGCGCTTATTGTCAGTATCGCTGACAGGATGCTCAGCATTATACAGCTTTTTTTCATGACCATATATTTTGCTAAAGATATCTTTTGTTGCTGCAAGCTTATATGATGGCCCTCAGGAGATAGATTGAGCCTGATCACAGCTGGCCGAAAAAGTAAAAGTGTCGCGGCCGACGATCAAGGCTATAGAAAGCAATAAGTATATCCCTTTTACTCTGTACTGGCATTGCAGATCGTGCGGGTGTTCCAAAACCAGGCAGGAGAGATATTTATGCCGGTGGAGGGGGATTAAGGAAAAATTCCCTATTTTACATCTGCTTGAGAAATTTTGCTGCCATATTGTTGGTGGGGATACTCTTCTTTAACGCGGTGGGTTACCGCGCCCTGACCAGCTTCATGCAGTACAGGTCCAGCCGGCAATTGGAATCCAGACTGGACGGGCTCCAGTACGACCAGTCCCAGCTCATCGCCATTAAAATACCCGTTACACATCTGGCGTACTACCAGAACTCGGCCGCCTATGAAAGAGTAGATGGCGAGATGGATATCAATGGCGTGCCCTATAAATACGTGAAGCGGCGTATATACAATGACTCCCTGGAAATTCTGTGCATCGCCGATCAAATGCTCGTAAAGCTGCGAGCATCCAGCTTGGGGCATTTCAAGCTGATACATGGCATCTCCTCGTTCGTGGCTGACCCATACACTATTACTTCCTGTATACAAATAGAAGATCCCACATACAAGCTGGTCGTTCATAGGCATGTCTATACGGCGCAAATACGGCCTTCCTCCCTTCCAGCCGACGAGAAACCTCCTGCCCGTCCTGTCTGATCTTTTACTGACCTCCTCCTGAGCGAGTCAGGGGTGTGCGCCTTCGTGCTCGACATCAGGACCCGCACTTCATTATTGATCCTTAAAAGATAAGGTATGCCTTACATATTGCTCGAAGAGCATCTGCCTGGAATAACCGGGCTGCTCGAGTATCGTCAGGACAGCGCCAAACCCATCCGCGAATTGACCCAGATACTCTTAAGAGGACAGTCCACCCTGACAGAGGGCGAGCGCGAATTGATCGCCACGGTGGTTTCATCCCGTAACCAATGTCGTTTTTGCACGGCCGCTCATACGGCAGCTGCCAATGTACTGCTGGGAGAAGAAAATACTTCAGAAGCTATCAAGCAGGACATCGATACGGCGCCCGTTAGCGAAAAAATGAAGGCTCTTCTACATATCGCTGCACTGGTACAGCAGAGTGGTAAAGCGGTGACCGCTGAAGCCATTGCCGTCGCCAAAGGCGCAGGCGCTACAGACATCGAGATTCATGATACGGTACTGATTGCCGGACTCTTCTGTCTTTACAATCGCTATGTCGATGGACTGGCCACCGTGACGCCAGCAGATCCCGTCTTTTACAATGGATTGGGAATGCGACTGAAGCAGCACGGATACAACCGTCTGCCACAAGGATATGATCATTTAAAAACCAACGACAACACCCTTAAATCCATATGACTTCTATATCATCTACTGCCGGTGGTTCCAATGACATAACATCTATGTCCCGGACCAGATCTTCCGGACTTGTTCTGCTGTTTACGGTATGTTTTGTCAGCAGCACCTTTGGAGGGGTTGTTTCCACGCTGATGTCGGTGTATCTGCCCGTGGCCGTTAAGGACCTGCTGGGCAATGTGACCCAGGAAAAACTAAATGACATCGGTGCATTTATCAATTCTATGTTCATATTCGGATGGATGTTCGGAGGTGTCATATGGGGTATAGTCTGCGATAGGATAGGGAGGGCGAAGGCTGTGATGTTGTCTACCTGCTGCTATGGACTGTTCACCGTACTCACTTCACTGGCTCCCTCCTGGCCATTGGTAATGCTATGTCGCTTCATGTCGGGCTTTGGCGTGGGCGGTGTCCTCGTCACCACCACCATTATGGTGTCCGAATCATGGACGGGCAAGACTCGTGCCGTAGCGCTGGGGATATTATCCATCTCCATTCCAGTGGGCATATTTTCCGCCGGACTGATCAATTATCTTCTGCCAGGATGGCGCCAGGCTTTTCTCACTGGCATCGTTCCCCTGGTGGCCGCCGGTGTGGCACTGCTGTTCCTGAAGGAGTCGGACGACTGGAAGAAAAAAGAAAATGAGAAAGCCAATTTCCTTTCGCGGGATCATCAACACAACCTTCTGGTGGGCTCGCTGATCTTCGGGACCATGCTCATCGGCATGTGGGCCATCTTTTCCTGGCTGCCTACCTGGGTGCAGAGTTTGTCGAACACGGCAGATGCGCAGCAGGAAAGAGGGCTGAGTATGATGTTGATGGGTGGCGGAGGTCTGGCGGGAGGATTCATCTCCGGGTGGGTAGCGCATGGCATCGGATTGCGTAGGACAATGCTCCTTTGTTTCTCTATCTGCTTTGTCATGGCCTTTCTCCTTTTCAAGTTGAACCATTCATTTTCGGGGGCGGCCTATCCGGAGATAGCCATCCTGGCCGTCTTTTTTGGGATCAGCCAGGGCGCGCTCTCGGCCTACGTACCCGGTCTATTCCCCATGGCCGTCCGTGCAGGAGCTACGGGATTTTGCTTCAATGTAGGCAGACTTTTTACGGCGACGGCGGTATTCTTCGTGGGAGCGCTAGTGACCATGCTCGGCGGCTATAGTAATACGTTATTTATCTTTTCCTTTATTTTCCTAATAGGGTTCCTGGCTACCTGGTATGCCAGGGACAAAAAATGATCATTCAAATTAAAAAGATGTTTATGGCACATATAAAAGTTCCGGAGGGCGTTCCGGGTATACGGAGCCTGGTCCTTTTTCGGCCAGAGACGGGCAAGCCTCTTTATGAACTGGCGCAAGTATTACTGAGAGGCGAGAGCCCCCTGACACAGGGGGAGCGGGAGCTGATCGCAGCCTATGTTTCTTCGCGCAACGAATGCGGTTTCTGTATGAACAGTCATGCCGCCGCGGCAAGATGTCTTTACGGTGATGAGAAGGATGTGGTGGATGCCACCCTAAAGGACGTGTCCAAGGCGCCTGTCAGTGAAAAAATGAAGGCGCTGCTCAACATTGCAGGCAAGGTACAGATATTGGGCAAGGAAGTGTCGCCGGAGGATATTGGAAAAGCACGTGCTCAGGGCGCCAATGACAGAGAGATACACGATACGGTGCTCATCGCCGCGACATTCTGTATGTTCAATCGCTATGTCGACGGGCTGGCCAGTTGGACGCCTGAAGACCCCGCCGTGTATGAAGAGATGGGCCGGCGGATGGCAAAAGGATATGTATTACCTACACTCCAATAAAACTCCAATATGGCACATATTGATCTTGGAAACGAACTGCCGGGGATAAGAGGACCGATGGCCTTTCGTCCCGAAACAGCCCGGCCCCTGAATGAGCTGGCTGAGATCCTATTGCGCGATGATAATAACACCTTGTCGAGAGGTGAAAGAGAATTGATCGGCGCTTATGTCTCCTATCTCAACGACTGTTTCTTTTGTCAGAATGTTCATGGCGGATTGGCGCAGCACTATTTGGGTTGCGATATGCAGTATATCGATGCTGTCAAACAAAACCCCGCTGCGGCTCCCCTCTCCGAAAAATTAAAAGCCCTGCTGGTCATTGCGGGGAAGGTCCAGCAAAGCGGCCGGGCCGTGTCGCCGGAGAATATAGAAAAAGCGCGTTCAGAGGGCGCCACCGACAGGGAGATACACGACACGGTGCTGATCGCGGCAGCCTTTTGTATGTACAACCGCTATGTCGATGGACTGGGCACATGGGCGCCGGAGGACCGGCAATATTATATCAACCGGGCGCCTTTACGGGCTGCTGAGGGATATATAGACTTTGACCTTTATAAATAAACTTTTTATGCCTTACATAGAAGTAAATAATGATTTTGCCGGCATCCGCGGATTGCTGGCTTTTCGGCCGGAGACTGCCGGCCCGCTGGGCGAACTGGCGAATATTCTTTTACGCGATACGGAGGGACTAAGCCCGGCTGAGCGGGAGCTTATCGCTACCCGAGTATCGTATCTCAACGATTGTTTTTATTGTCATAACTCCCATGGCGAGATAGCCTGCGTTTACCTGGACGGTGACAGGGAGGTGGTGGACCAGGTACGCAAGGACCCCCGGCATGCTCCCATTTCCAACAAGCTAAAAGCGCTGTTGAATGTTGCCGGCAAAGTACAAAAGAGCGGCAAGGCCGTACTGCAGGAGGATATCGAGGCGGCGCGTGCAGAAGGCGCGACCGACAGGGAAATCCATGACACTGTATTGATCGCCGCTGCGTTTTGCCTGTTCAATAGGTATGTGGATGGACTAGGCGCTACGACGCCTACAGACCTGAGCACCTATCCGCCAAGGGCGAGACAAATTGCGGAGATGGGCTATGGTAACCACATCTTTTCTTCACCCCAACCCCATTAATGGGTTAATAAACAAACAACTGATTATGAGAAAATATTTTTGGCTCCTGGCCGGATGGATCTTGCTTGCCCTCCTGCCTGGACAGGTATTTTCACAAAACAAGACCGTTACCGGCAAGGTCGTCGATGCCCAGGGTAACCCGGTGGTCGGCGCCAGCGTTGTAATCAAACAAACTTCTCAGGGCACTGCCACGGACGCTGAAGGAAATTTCAAGCTCATGGTCGGACCCAATGCCGTGATCATTATCAGCTCGGCGGGATTCACCTCTCAAACCCTGAAGGCGGATCAGCTGGACGCGAATGGACGTATCCGTCTGACAGAAGATATCACGCACTTAGACGAAGTGGTAGTTACGGGTCTGACCACTTCCGTCAAGAGAAGGAACCTCTCCAACGCAGTGGAGACCATTTCAGCCCGTGAGCTGTCGGGTGTGGCGCCTGCCCAGACTTTAGACGGGGCGCTGGAAGGAAAGATCACCGGCGCATATATCAATGCCAATACGGGGGCACCGGGCGGAGGTATTTCCGTCAAGCTCCGGGGTGTCACCTCCGTGTATGGCAATACACAGCCACTATATGTGGTGGATGGCGTATTCGTAGACAACACGGCGACCTCGGGCGGTATGAATGTGATCACCAACGCGCTGGCGGACGGATCGGTTACATCCAATCAGGATAACCCTTCCAGCCGTATCGCCGACATCCGGGCAGAGGATATCGAGAATATCGAAATATTAAAAGGGGCCTCTGCCGCCGCGGTATACGGTTCCCGGGCCGCCGCGGGCGTTATCATCATCACCACGAAAAAAGGAAAGCAGGGACGTACAAAGGTCTCCGTCTCCCAGGACCTGGGTTTTATCAAGGCGCGTAAGTTGCTGGGTGTACGCACCTTCACCGCCGACAGGGCGGCCAGCCTCGCCCGGGATAGCGCCACGGGTGTACGGCTCAAGAACGAATTCCTTGGCGCACAGTCGGCGGGACAGATATATGATTACGAGAGAGAAGTATACGGCAACACCGGCTTTGCGCGCAATACGGTGCTTAGTCTCAGCGGAGGTAATGCCAACACAGGGGTCTATTTTTCCGCCGCTCAAAAAGACGAGGGTGGCATCGTAAAGAACACGGGCTATCGCAACAGCAGTCTCCGGCTAAATATCGATCATCGTATCAATGACAATATCAAGGTCGGGGTCAGCACTAATTATGTCAACTCTTCCGCTGACCGGAGCGTCAGTGGTAATGACAACGTGGGAATCTCATTGGGCATCGCCCTTTCCTCGACTCCATCCTTCGCCCAACTGCATCCGGATGCAAATGGAAACTATCCCAACAATCCCTTTGCTAATTCCAATCCCCTGCAGACCATCGCCTATATGCGGAATAACGAAGCCGTCAACAGATTTATCACTGGGCTTAGTCTCGAGGCCATACTTCAAAAGAGCTATAAGAGCAACACACGGTTTGTCGCCAGAGGTGGTATCGACTTCTACAATCTGGAGACGAATGTCCTGTTTCCCAGCATACTCCAATCACAGGCTTTTAGCAAGGGTACCTCCATCCAGGGTGAGACACGCAATCTTAGTACAAACTATATTCTCTCCCTGGTGAATGCATTCACTCCTTCGGACAAGCTGACGCTGACCACCTCTGCGGGAGTAACCCAAGAGACAGGTGACTACAACAATCTTTTGAACGTTGCCACCCAGCTCATCTCCGGCCAGTCCAACGTCAATCAGGCGGGCGCATTGAATGCCACGCAGCTACGGACAAAATATCAAAATGACGGCATCTTCGCACAAGAGGAGGCCAATTTCAATGACATCCTCGCGCTTACGGCAGGTATGCGACTGGACAGAAGCTCCAATAACGGAGATGTTGCCAGGTATTATTTTTATCCCAAGGCGGGTGTGTCCTGGAACCTGACGAAGATGGGCATCCTGGATGGAAGTTTTGTCGACAACCTCAAACTGAGGGCGGCATATGGCCAGGCCAACAACGTGCCAGCCTATGGAAGCAAATTCACCACGCTGAGCATTTCCAATATCACCGGCTTCCCGGGTGTCATCGTCAGTCCGCAGGAAGGACAGGCCGATATCAAACCTGAGCGTCAGTCGGAGTTCGAGACGGGCATCGACTTTACGGTATTGAAGGGCAGACTTGGTTTCGAGCTGACTTATTATAACAAGACCATCAACGACTTTTTGATGCAGGCCAGCCTGCCTTCCAGCTCGGGCTTTACTAATAAATGGGTCAATGCGGGCAATCTCCGCAACAGGGGCGTGGAGTTGGGTCTTAATGCAAGACCCGTAGAGACAAAAAATATCACCTGGAACACTTCCGTCAACTTTTGGCTGAACAGAAGCCTGGTGACCAAACTGACCATACCCTCTGTACCACAAGGCGCCTTTGGTTATGTGTTAGGGTCATTCCAGATACAGGAGGGGCGTTCCGCAACACAGATACTGGGCCTCGACGGCAAAGGAGGTGTAAGCGTGCTGGGCAATGCAGAACCCACCTTCCAGATGAATAGTTATAACGAGATCACTTTCTTCGGCAAGCTCAGCCTGCGATTCCTTCTCCATTGGAAGCAAGGCGGGCAGAACGTCAACCTGACAACCCTGGAAAATGACTTTGGCGGCACCAGCGCGGACTTTGATAAAGTGACCAACAAGCTGGGTGTACCCGATGGGGTTTATCGCATTATGCAGGTGGGTTCCGATGCGCATATATTCGTGCAGAATTCCAGCTACCTGAAATTGCGCGAAGCGGGCCTGTATTATTCCTTTACCAGGACACCCCTGAGTTTTGTAAAAGGATTGCGTATCGGCCTATCGATGAACAATTTCCTTACCATCACCAAGTACAGGTCCTATGACCCTGAGGTATCGAATTTTGGAACAGGGTTCTCGACTAATGTGGACGTGGACCCGTATCCTGCCACTAAGCGGGCCGACTTTCATATTTCTGTAGATTTTTAACAACGATATAAAAAAATTATTATGAATAAAATATATTATGGGGTATTGCTGGGTTCCATCCTTTCGCTGGGCGCCTGTAAGAAGGACTACGGCGATCTGAACCATGCCACCGTGGAGCAATTTGCCGCCAATGCCACTGTCAGTGAATTGAACAACCTCGTCAGTGGCACCGAATCCGGCATGCGTTCCAACCTGGCCTTGTACCTGGATGATGTAGGGTCCATCGGTCGGGAGCTGTATCATTTGTCCATCTCGGAGCCCCGGTATGTGACGGACCTGCTGGGGGCCAATGGCGCTACACTGAGCAACAGCAATTTTTATATCACGAATGAGTGGGCATCCCGCTATCAGGTAATCAAGAATTGCAATATCCTGATGCAGTCGGCTACCAACTCGAAGTTAGTGACTGGGGCGCAACGCAGCGGCTATATTGGTTTTGCCAGGATGATCAAGGCGTATGAGCTCTTGCTTACCCTCAATCTGACGGATTCCAACGGCATCCGCGTAGATGTCAGCGATCCCGACCATCTGGGACCCATTGTGCCATATGACGATGCGCTGACGGCTATCGCCTCGCTGCTGGATTCTTCGAAGAATGACTTTAGCACTGCCGATGTCGCCTATACGCTGGCTGGTTTTAACCCGCCTTTCAACGATGCCGCGGGACTGACAAAGGTGAATAGGGCGCTGGCGGCGCGGGTGGCGGTATACCGGCAGAAATGGGCAGATGCGCAGACCTATCTGTCGCAATCCTTTTATGATCCGCAGGGTGATCCTGGTACAGGAGTGTATAATGTTTTTGGAACGGGCAGCGGAGATCAGTTGAACAGCTTCTTTGTTCCGAGAAATTCAGGTGGGGACACCCGGGTAGCCCATCCTTCGTATGCAGCTGATATCCTATCGGGGGATGACCGTATCAGCAAGGCGCCGGTTCGTAATCAGATTGCCCTGATCAATGGTATCTCCGGCGACAGGGATGTTTGGGTATATACTTCCAATACGGCGCCTATACCCATCATTCGCAACGAGGAGCTGCAGCTGATAAGGGCCGAAGCTGCTGTACAATTGAATCAGTATCCGGATGCCCTCGTTGCCATCAATGTCGTCCGTCAGCGACATAACCTTCCGGCGTATGCCGGCCCCATTACATCCGATGCCTTGATCACCGAGATTTTGTATGAGAGAAGGTATTCCCTCTACTGTGAGGGCCATCGGTGGGTAGACATGCGGCGCTATGGTCGTTTGAGCCAGTTGCCATTGGACCAGCCGGGGGATAATGTATGGACCAAGTTCCCTCTGCCAGTGACGGAGCAGTCGTAAATATCGTGGGCCCAGCCTTTGGGAAAAAGATACAGCCGATGGTTCATGATAAAAATGAGAATCTAAGGTCCAATACAAGGATACAGATCATTCCCATAGCTGATGGTTGTCAACCTCCTCCGATATTTAGCATCACGGAAGGAATGATCACCAGTCACCACGATCCCAGCCGCCATCGGGCGGACAGGCGCAGATATGGATAAGTCTTATCAATCGTCTCGTAATGACTGTAATTACCGTGCAAATTGAAATATCCTGATTCCATGACAAGGAAGGCATTGCCGATGGTTCGGATGCTTATTTCATTCGTAAATGCCTGCAGGTAGTAATTGGTAGCGATGCCGTCAGTGGTATGCATCCAACCTCCCCGGTAAGTGACATTATAGGACAGCCTTCCGGCCAGGGTGAATCCCCCAGACAAGCTAAAGGCTATTCCTGGCCCGTAGTCATAGTCTCTTGTCTTGTAAAGGTAATGGTCCGGGACGGCAGCCAGGATCACCGGTCCGGCAGCTATTGCCGTGTGAATCACCAAATTCCGCCGAATTGGGAATTCCGAAAAGAGATTCATGCGGATGCTTTGCCCGCTGTAGAAAAAAGCTGCGTTGTTGATATACTCATAATTGGCGGAAAGGACAGCCACATGTCGGAATTTCGCCGAGTGGATTATCCATCCTGTCAGGGAGCCGTATACGCTGACGATATTGACCTTGGAGCTATCGTCCTGGCCGAACTCGGCGGTGATATGCAGATTGCTAAAAGGTTGGCTAAGGTATTTGTAAGGATCGCCATATAAAAGATGGATCCTGCCATAAAGACCGAATTTGCCGTCCCGGAATGGGTTGGTGTTATTGACGTTGTACTTTCTAAGCCCAGTCTGGAGTTCGATGCCCATTGGGATGGAATCCTCAGCTGTCAGCGTGATGGGAGGTTTTCCCCATTGGCCGCTTGTGAGCCGGGTGAATCCGTTGGAGGGGTTGATAAGCATAGCCAGTATCTCATTGACCTGCCTGTTTAGTCCACGGCTATGGTTATTCAGCAGCCGGTCTGTCAGCCGGTGTGTCATTTCTCCCAGCACGACGCCTCCGAAGCCGGTGTTGATAAAGTCATTGGGCGCCGGAGGCTGGTTTTCCGAGAAAGTCTCCCAGATATAGCTGCCTGCAAATGCGGCGGGGACGGACTGCCAAAAGCTGTAGCCATTGCTGCGAAAGGCATTAAAAAAAAGACTGCCGTGGAAAGGATGCCCGATCTGATTGGTTTGGAACCCATCGTCGTCCCATGTCCAGCTGGAGGGCTTCAGGTTGTACCCAACAGTACTGAACGATATGCGTGCATATTCCTTGTTCGCGACGTATCTGTCAAAGAGGAAGGGAGAAGCCTCTGCCAGCGCCAATGTCGCAGCCGCACGTTGAAAATGATGCGTCTTCCCGAGACTGTCCTGTACCATACGCAGTTGCTGGCCGGATGAATGCGTCATACCATAAAGGAAAGTGAACGTGAGTAGAAAGCAATGCTTCATACAGAGGATTATCTTTAGTAAGCTATGCTCTATCCGGTGAGATTTGCATGATTAATCGCGCCACGCAAGGTGAGCATCATCACGCAGGCCGGTGATGACGATCATGGTTTCTATCCGGCCATGTGTCTATCTTCAAAAAAATCTCTTCGTATGTTTACCGATAGAACAGCAGCAGGCATGATACTGGCAGAAAGACTGAAGAAATACGAGGGCCAGCCGGGGGTAATACTTGCCGTTCCCAGGGGTGGTGTGCCGGTTGCGTATGCTGTGGCTAAAGAGCTGGGCCTCCCGCTGGACTTACTCCTTACCAAAAAGATCGGCCACCCGGTGAACAGGGAGTACGCTATAGGGGCTGTAAGTCTGACCGATGCCTTTGTCATCCCCCATCGTGGAGTATCGCAATTTTACATCGATCAGGAGATCAAAACTATACGGCAACGATTGAAAGAAATGTATCGGAAATTCATGGGCGATAAAGAGCCGGAATCCCTGACCGGGAAAACGGTGATTGTGATCGATGATGGGATTGCTACAGGAAATACCTTACTGGGCACCATAAACATGCTACGGAAAAATAACCCCGCCAAAATTGTCATTGCAGTCCCGGTAGCTTCCGATAGCGCCGTGGAAAAATTGTCGAAAGTAGCAGATGAATTGATCGCTGTATTGATACCGGAAGAATTTTACGGAGTGGGCGCCTTTTATGAAAACTTTGAACAGGTAACAGATGAGGAAGTGATGTATTACCTCGATAAATGGAGAAGAGAAACAAAGAAGGCGGGATAACATTCCGAAATATATAATTTAAAAGCTAGTTCTATGATTGTTATAGTCTTAGGATTGCCGGGTTCGGGGAAAAGTTACTTTGCTTCGGGCCGCCACAGGGGATGACGCTGCTCATCGGGATCGCTGACAATCATCATAGGATATTCTTGATTTATAAGGTAGGTTTGGGTACGTTACGCTAAAAATGCACCAGGAAAATGGGAATAAAGATCTTGCTTATCTGCGGTATCCTCTCTTCGGTGCTGTATGTCACCATAAACATCTATGTGCCGTTGGAGTGGCGAGGTTATAGTTCCGCCTCTCAAACTGTCAGCG